>Ga0208261_1000118_pt1 | contig 32226 bp, 35 predicted proteins | sample Knorr_S7_td_DCM__FD_185595 | JGI IMG/M metagenome (GOLD analysis project Ga0208261, IMG submission 185595) | Marine microbial communities from Southern Atlantic Ocean transect - Knorr_S7_td_DCM_ad_131m_LV_B (SPAdes) (version 3) | ecosystem: Environmental > Aquatic > Marine > Oceanic | place...
GCTCTTGCCGATGTGTTTGCACGATTAAATTCGTTCATTTTCAACTCCAAATTATTAATTAATTGAATATATTATATATTGTTATAACAATTAATGAATTCAACCCCAACAATAAAATTGTTAAAGTAATTTAACATAACAAAATGGAGCTAAAAATGGCTGAAAAGCTAGAAAGTAAAGAAAGAAATAAAATTTTAAAAACACTTAAAGATTGGAAAAAAACCCGTGGTAGAGATTCTATTGAAAAGAATTATATCTTCAAAGATTTTACTAGCGCATTTAGCTGGATGACAAGGATAGCACTCATTGCTGAAAAGATGGATCATCACCCTGAATGGTTTAATGTTTACAATAAAGTAAATGTCACACTATCTACACATGATGCAGGAGGTATTACAGAATTAGACATTAAACTTGCAAAAGAAATGGATAAGACTGCTAAAAAGTACTAAGCCTATCTTGGTGCCATTCTAATAGCCCCATCAAGCCTTACGCATTCTCCATTCATCATATCATTTTCACATAAGTGTCTTGCAAGTTCTGCATATTCAGTCGGATATCCTAATCTTGAAGGAAATGGAACCTGAGCTCCAAGTGCCTGCTTGATCTTATCTGGAGCTCCTTCAAATAAAGGAGTATCAAAAAGACCGGGTAAGATTGTATTTACTCTAATTCCCTCTCGAGATAAATCTCTTGCTACTGGTAGTGTCATTCCGACTATTCCACCTTTGGAGGCCGAATATGCAGCTTGACCAATTTGCCCGTCCTCAGCCGCTACAGAAGCAGTATTAACAACAGCACCTCTCCCACCATCATCTGTATTAGGATCAAGTGACATCATGCCCGCAGCTGAATGAGCTATACAACGAAATGTGCCCACTAAATTAATTTGAATTATTGTGTTAAATGGATCCAATGGATGTGGAACAATATCGCCAGTTTCTTTATCTCTAGCCGCTGTTTTAATTGCAATTCCTGTTCCAGCGCAATTTATAAGAATCCTTTCTTGGCCATTAGCAGCTCTAGCTTTTTCAAATGCAGCTATGACACTTTCTTCTTCAGTAACATTGGCTTCACAGAAAATACCGTTAATATCTGTAGCAACTGCCTCACCTTTTTCTGCATTAAGATCAAATAGCGCGCACTTCACACCGTGTTTTGCTAATTCTCTTGCTGTAGCTTCACCAAGACCTGATGCGCCTCCTGTAATTACAGCACTAATATTTTCATCTAATTGCATAATAATCTCCCTATTAATTATATTTCTTCCAAATTTGGTTCTTTATCTTTTTTTACTTTAGCTTCTCTTCTTAATATGTACAGTGATGTTAAAATAATAATTGCTGAACCTATTAAAGTATTTAAACCAAAAATAATTCCAAAAATCAAAAAATCAACAGCTGCACTAAACAATAGCCTTATATAATCTATTGGAGCAATTACAGATGCCTCACCAACTGCATATGCCCTAATGAAAAAATTATGCGCTATTGATGCACAAATTGCCATTATAAAAATAAGAATGAGCTGATCAAAATTAGGAGTTACCCAAAACATTAAAGCCGGTATTATCATAATTAGAACGCTGATAATATTTGAGTAAAACATTAATGTTACAGGCTCATCATATTTCGAAACAATATTTACTAATATAGCCGCAAAGGCAAAAGCAATTGCTGCACCTAGCGCCATGAAAGAAGCAAAATTATAATCTCCACCAGGGTCTAACATTATTAAAACACCTGTAAATCCAACCAAAGCAGCAAGAGTTCTTCTTAAACCTATTTTTTCTTTCAGAAAAATAGCTGCGAGCGGAACCAAGAAAAGTGAACTAGAAAAACGAATAGCCTGAGCATCTGCTAAAGGAAGGTTAACTATGGCATAGAAACCCATCATAATACCAACAGCGCTTACTGTTCCCCTAACAATTTGCAACAAAGGAACTTTAGTTTTTACACCTCCTTGAGCTGCGCCGGCTCTAATTAGAAATGGAGATATAACTATCAAACTAAAAAAAGATCTAAAAAATGAAATTTGAAAGGCATGAAAATCATTACCTAAATATTTTGCTAAACCTGCCATAGCAGTAAAAGCAAATACTGATGATCCAAGCCAGAAAGCACCTTGTATATTTCTTGGTAAGGTTGAAAGAAATTTTGTCAAAAAATTCAAATTATTATGCTCTTACTTGAACGATAACCTTGCCTCTTGCTTTTCTTTCAGCAAGATCACTTATTGCTTTTGACCCTTCCTCAAGACTATATATAGATGAAATATGTGGTTTCAGATGTCCATCTCCGTAAAGTTTCAATAACTCATCAACATTTGCATTGTGTGCTTCAACTTCACGCCCTTTAAATGCGCCCCAAAAAACGCCTACAATTTGGCAACCTTTCAATAAGGCTAAATTAAGAGGTATTTTTGGAATATCTCCTGCAGCAAATCCAACAACTAAGTATCGACCTTCCCATGCGGTTGCTCTTAAAGCAGGTTCAGCATAATCTCCTCCAACAGGATCATAAACCACATCTGCACCTTGGCCATTTGTTAATTCTTTAATATCATCCGATAATTTCTTTTGCTGATCTCTATCCATTTTACCAGAAGGATAAAGGAGAACTTCATCTGCACCATGCTCTTTACATGTTTGTAATTTTTCTTCCGATGAGGCGGCGGCAATAACTTTTGCGCCCATAGCTTTACCAAGTTCAACTGCTGCAAGACCAACGCCACCTGCTGCCCCTAGAACAAGTAAAGATTCACCTTCTTTAATATCTGCACGATCTTTTAATGCATGATGAGAAGTACCGTAAGTCATAAGAAAAGCTGCAGCTGTATTGTGATCCATCTGATCAGGAATAATAGTCAACGCATTAGGATCTACTAGTATCTTTTCAGCAAAGCTTCCCCAACCAGATGATGCGATAACTCTATCACCAACATTGAAACCTTCAACACCATCGCCAATTTCTGAAATCACACCCGATGCCTCACCTCCTGGTGCGAAAGGTAGCGGAGGCTTGAATTGATATTTATCTTCTATCATAAGAACATCTGGAAAATTTACTGAAGCTGAATGAATATCAACTATAATATGACCTTCTTTTAGCACAGGATCTTCAATTTCTTCATAAGATAATGTTTCAGGCGGACCAAATTCTTTACATAAGAGCGCTTTCATTTATTCCTCCAAAAATTCAATATTTATTCATAAACCTAAAAAAAGATAACGCCAAGAATATAAAAAGGTACTTGCCCAACTTAATTTACTCGATTAAGGCTATATTTATGCGTGGATATTTTGGATTTGGAGCTGAGGGTATATCTAAACCGATGAATATGGGTAATCTTGTAAGATCAGCCCATGCTTTTGGTGCGAAATTTATTTTTACGATATCAGCCCATTACTCTGTTCGTGAAGGGAAATCCGATACTTCAAAAGCGCCAAATCATTTACCTTGGTATGATTGGGATAGCCCCAAAGAAATGAAATTACCTGATAAATGTAATTTAGTGGGAGTTGAATTAACCGATGAAGCTATTGATCTCCCTAGCTTTAACCACCCAAGACAAGCAGCATATATACTGGGTCCAGAAAAGGGTTCACTCTCTCCAGAAATAATTGAAAAATGCAAACATGTTATAAAGATTCCAACAAAATTTTGTTTAAATGTTCAAATTGCTGGAGCAATAGTTATGTATGATCGCATTAAATCATTAGGGACTTTCACAAAAAAACCAGATCTTCCTGGAGGTGCTGATCATGAATAAAAGTTTAGTCGGGCTTAATAAGAAAGAACTTAATTCATTGTTAACTTCAATGGGTGTTTCAGAAAAACAATTGAATATGAGAACTAACCAATTGTGGAATTGGATTTATGTCAGGGGAGCTAAATCCATATCGGAAATGACAAATTTATCAAAGGAATTTAGAAAAGAATTAAATGAACAATTTAATTTAACAAGACCAGAAATAAGTAAAAATGAAATATCATCTGATGGAACACAAAAATGGCTTATAAAATTTCCTGATGGATCAGAAATAGAGACTGTGTTTATTCCAGATGGAGATAGGGGAACTCTTTGTGTATCAAGTCAGGTTGGCTGTACACTGAATTGTACATTCTGTCATACAGGTACTCAAAAATTAGTCAGAAATCTTTCATCGCAAGAAATAGTAAGCCAAATGGTTATTGCTAAAGACTCATTATCTGAATGGAATAAAACAAAAAGGGATATAACTAATATAGTAATGATGGGTATGGGCGAACCTCTTTATAATTTTGAAAATGTAAGGGATGGTATTAATGTTTTTGCAGATGATGCCGGACTATCAGTTTCAAAAAGAAGAATAACTTTGTCAACATCCGGAATTGTTCCTAAGATTGAAGATGCTGGTAATGAAATTGGTTCAATGCTTGCTATCTCTCTACATGCTACAAATAATGATTTAAGAAATGAGCTAGTTCCAATTAATAAAAAATATCCGATAGAAGAGCTTCTTGATGCATGCAAAAATTATCCAAGAGTCAAAAACTCAAAAAGAATTACATTTGAATATGTCATGCTAAAAGATGTTAATGATAGTGAAGCGCAAGCTCGTGATCTTATAAAGTTAATTTCAGGAATACCATCCAAAATAAATCTTATACCTTTTAATCCTTGGCCAGGAACAATTTATGAATGTTCAGATTGGGATCAAATTGAAAAATTTTCTGATATTATTAACAGAGGAGGCTATGCTAGCCCCATAAGAATGCCAAGAGGAAGAGATATTTCTGCAGCTTGCGGACAATTAAAAAGTGATACAAAGAAGGAAAAAGCATCTATAAAATATAAAAAAGAGCTTGCAAAACTTGAAAGTGAGCGTATAGGACGGCTATAGATTTTTCTAAGGGAAGTAATGGGAAAGAAAGAAAACATAAATAAAGTGGTTTTAGCCTACTCTGGTGGACTTGATACATCCGTAATATTGAAATGGCTTGAAGAAGCTTACGATTGTGAAGTTGTTACATTTAGTGCTGATCTTGGTCAGGGCGCGGAACTTGATGAAGCTAAGAAAAAAGCTGAAGATTTAGGCGTTAAAGAAATCTTTGTAGAAGATCTTAAAAATGAATTTGTTAAGGATTATGTATTTCCAATGTTTAGAGCTAATACACTTTATGAAGGCTCGTATTTATTAGGAACCGCTATAGCAAGACCTTTAATTGCCAAGAAGCAAATAGAGATTGCTAAAGAGGTTGGTGCAGATGCTGTTTGTCATGGAGCAACTGGTAAGGGAAACGATCAAATAAGATTTGAGCTAGCTTATTATGGTCTTAATCCAGATATAAAGGTAATTGCCCCTTGGAGAGAGTGGGATCTTAATTCAAGAAAAAAATTAATTGAATTTGCCGAAAAGAATCAGATTGTTATTACAAAAGATAATCTTGGTGAAGACCCATATTCAGTGGATGCAAATTTACTTCACACCTCTTCAGAAGGAAAATTACTTGAAGATCCTTCAAAAGAATGTCCCGAAGATGTTTACCAAAGAACTGTTTCACCAGAAGATGCTCCAGATAAAGCAACTTATATAGAAGTTGAGTTTGAACAAGGAGACCCTATCTCAATTAATGGCAAAAAATTATCGCCAGAAAAACTACTAACTGAACTCAATGAGTTAGGTGGTAAAAACGGTATAGGAAGACTAGACATGGTCGAAAACAGAAGTATTGGAATGAAATCAAGAGGAATTTATGAGACTCCAGGTGGCACGATACTTTTATCGGCTCATAGAGGAATTGAACAAATTACATTAGACAGAGAGGCTTGTCATCTTAAGGATGAAATAATGCCTAGATATGCAAAATTAATTTATAATGGCTTCTGGTTTTCTCCAGAAAGAAAAATGTTACAAGCCTTAATCGATGAAAGTCAGAAAAATGTAACAGGAATGGTAAGATTAAAACTTTATAAAGGTAATGCTACTGTTGTTGGGAGATCATCTGATTTATCACTTTACTCAGAAGAACATGTTACATTTGAAGAAGATGATGTATACGATCAATATGATGCTGAAGGATTTATCAAACTCAACGCATTAAGATTAAAGCTCTTAAAAAAAGATTAAATTACAAACTGGGTCTATCAAAATTATTTTGATCACAAAAAGCATTAAGTGTGTTCAATAATAAACATGCAATTGTCATGGGGCCAACCCCTCCAGGTACTGGGGTAATAGAGCCAGCAATTCCTTTTACATCGTCAAAATCAACATCACCAACTAAACGAGTTTTACTTTCGCCATTTTCTTCTACATCAATCCTATTTATACCCACATCAATAACCACGGCTCCGGGCTTAACCCAATCTTTTTTGACTAAATTGGGAATGCCAACTGCAGCAACTAAAATGTCGGCTTCAGAAGATATCAATTCAAGATTTTGTGACCTTGAGTGACAAATAGTTACAGTACAGTGTTCTTTTAAAAGTAATTGAGCTACAGGTTTACCTACTAAATTTGAACGACCAATAATAACAGCTTTTTTACCGGACAAATCTTTACAAGCTTCTTTAATCAGAATTGCTGCGCCCTGAGGTGTACAAGGAACTAAACCTTCTAATCCGCTACTAAGATATCCAGAATTAATTGGATGTAGTCCATCAACATCTTTAGCAGGAAGAATTGTTTCTATTACTTTTTGCTGACTAATTTGTTGAGGAACAGGAAATTGTACCAATATACCATTAACATTTGGATCATTATTTAGTTCATCTACTTTTTTTAATAATTCATTCTCAGGAGTATCCTCGGGTAACTTATATTCATAAGAAGTCATACCCACTTCTTTAGTCTGAATCCCTTTATTTCTTACATAAACTTCACTTGCGGGATCGTTTCCAACCAAAACAACAGCTAATCCTGGTATTTTTTTATGTTCTTGTTCAATTTTTTTTACTGCATTTGCAATTCTTTCTCTTAACTTTTCTGCAACCTGTTTTCCATCAATAATATTTGCGGACATTTAGATTTCCTAAAAATTTAAGGGCCAATATTCAGCCAAAAGAGAACGTAAAAATTGGATTGCTAAGAGAACTATAATTGGGGAAATATCAATACCACCTAAATTAGGAAGATATCTTCTTATATAACTAAAGACAGGGTTAGTTAAATTCCATACCGCTTCATAAAACATTGCTACGATCTGATTTGATCGATTAACAATTCCTAAACCAACTAACCAACTAAATATTGCAGCTAGAATGACTACCCAAAAGTACAATCTTAAAATTGCATCTAATAAAAAATATAAAGAATTCATAAGTTCGTTTTACTACCAAATTTTGATAATTTCATCTTTATTTCTAAACATTTTATCGCCTTCTTGAGTTTCAAAAGCTTCATGAAAACTTGGCATGTTTACAAATACACCATCAATTCTATATCTTGAGGGCGAATGAGGATCAGTGGCAACTCGCATTGCGTCTATTTCTTTCCTAAATTTTACTCTATCTGCTTGAGCAGAACCAAAAAAGAATCTTTGTTCACCTGTTAGCCCATCAATAACTGGAGATGATTTACCATTTAAAGAAATTTTATATGCTCTAAATGAAGCTATCGCTCCTGCTAAATCAGCAATATTTTCACCTAATGTAAAATCTCCATTAAGAAAGTTACCTGGGGTAATCTCATATGATGAGTATTGATCAACAAGACGTTTTGTCTTTTTCTCAAATATTTCTCTATCTTCTTCAGTCCACCAATTATTAAGATTGCCATCTCCATCAAATTGTGAGCCTTTGTCATCAAACGCATGACTGATTTCATGTCCAATCGTTATACCTATTGCCCCATAATTTACGGCATCATCGGCATCAGGAAAAAAGTTTGGTGGTTGAAGATATGCTGCGGGAAAAACTATTTCATTTTTTGTTGGGCTGAAATAAGCATTCACAGTTTGAGGTGACATAGCCCACCTCTTTCTATCAACTTTTTCTGAAAGTTTCTTCAAGGCGTCTTTGTAACCAAATTCAGATGCAGCCTTAATATTTCCATACAAATCATCATCAGAAAAATTCAGACCAGTATAATCTTTCCAAACTTCCGGATATCCAATCTTAACATTCAATTTTTCTAACTTTATGAGAGCTTTTTCTTTAGTTTCTTTACTCATCCATTCTAAATCTTCAATGCCTATTCTGAATGACTCTAAAAGATTATCAATAAGTTCAACCATCCTCTGTTTATATTCAGGGGGAAAATGATGCTTCACATAAATTTTACCTAGCGCATCACCCAATAATCCATTAACAAAGCCAACACTTCTTTTCCATAATGCAGGCATTTCTTCTCTTCCTGTTAGTATGCTAGAAAATCGATAAGATTCATCTACAAAGTCATCAGATAAAGACCCTGATGCGCTTTTAACTAATCTAGCTAAGAGGTAATCTTTCCATTTATCTAAAGGATATTCATCAATTAAATTAGAAAGATCAGCTAAATATTCAGGCGACTCTATGATATATCTATCAAAATATTCTATCGCAAGATTCTTAAGCCATATATTAAATTTAGCATCACTGATCTCAGCTAAATCAACTCCATTCATTGGGTTGTAGGTTTTTTCAGGATCCCTTCTTTCTGTACGACTAATTTGAATTTTAGCTAGTTCCTTTTCTACATCGAAAGCATTTGATGCTCTTTTGTTCGCATTATCCAAACCAGATAGATCAAAAAGATTTGAAAGATGTTTAGGATACTCTTCACGCCCTTTAATATAATGTGGCTGATCTAATAGATAATAGTCTCTATCAGGAAGACCAAGGCCAGATTGACCAAAATAGATAGTATAATTTAAAGGATCCTTGAGATCGTCATAAACAGCAAAATAAATAGGAGACGATATCCCTTTTTTTACAGACTCAGAAAAGTATTTCCAAAGATCTTCCGTGGTCGTGATATTATTAATTCTTTTTATGTCATCTTTAAGTGGCGCTGAGCCAAGTTTATTAACTAAATTTCTGTTTGTATAACTTAAATATAGATTAGCTATTTTTTCTTCCTCAGATGATTTTACTAAATTGTCTTTATTTTTAATAAGAGCATTTATCAAAGTATTTTGATTTTGCAGAGACTCTTCTCTGAGAGTCATATATGAGCCCCAGCCTATCTGATCATCTGGTATTTCTGTTTCTGATAACCAGTTATGATTAACATAATCATAAAAGCTATCTTGGGGTTTAAACCCCTCATTAAATTGACTTATATCTATTCCTGAAATTTCCATATTGTTTGCGTACCCTTTTGTAATAAATAAACTAATAAAAATAATAATAAAAATTTTCATAATCTTAACCTTAGTAGTTACATTGCACTAATGCCACCATCTATTTTAATTTCTGCACCAGTTATAAACTTTGATTCATCGCTAGCTAAGAATAAAACAGTATAAGCAACATCATCAGGCTCACCCACTTTTCCGAGAGGAACCTGTCGGGCCAACTTCATCATAACCTGTTCTTTTTCTGAATTAGATCTTTCTACCATCGCATCTAAGATAGGTGTATCAATAAAAGTTGGGTGAATTGAGTTACATCGAATATTATACGCAGATCTTGCACAATGCAAAGCTACTGATTTTGTCAGCATCCATACGCCTGCTTTAGCTGTATTATATGCAGCCATATTATGGCCAGCAATTAAACCGGATATCGAAGAAGTATTAATTATTGAGCCAGGAGAATAATTCTTCATAATAGGTATAGCATATTTACAACCTAAAAATACTGAGTCAGTATCAACAGCCATAACCTGTTTGAATATCTCATAATCTGTTTCTTCTACTGTAGAACCACCACCTATGCCTGCATTATTAACAAGAATATTTATTCCTCCCATTAATTTTTCTGCTTCATTAAGTGTATCCTTCCATTGATCTTCAGATGTGACATCAAGTTTTACTGAATGAGCTTTTCCTGGAAAATCAGAATTTATTCTATCTTCAACACCAGTTAATTTTTCTTCATTAATATCAGCTAGTACAACTTTTGAACCTTCTTTTGCTAGCATATATGCTATCGCTTCACCAAGCCCTTGAGCCGCTCCAGTAACAAAAGACATTTTTCCATCTACTCTTCCAGTCATTATAATCTCCCAGTTATTTATTTTCCTTTAAAATTTGCATCTCTTTTTTCAAAAAATGCCTTAATAGCTTCTTTTCTATCTTCAGTGAAACCAGTCAAAAGATATTGATCTCTATCCATATAGCTAGAATTATAATTTAAGGAATTGTTAGTTGCATTAATTGAAGTTTTTGACATTCTTACCGCTATTGGAGGAAGTTTATTAATCTTTGCTGCTAGTTCCATAGATAAATTTAACGCTTCTCCGTCTTTACAAATTCTCTGTGTCAAACCCCACTCAAAAGCTTTTTCACCTAATAAATCTTCTCCAAGTATCACTAACTCTTTTGTTCTTGCGGGTCCAATTAAAGAATTAATTCTTGGATTTGCCTGCCAGCTCATATTCATACCAAGAGGAATTTCGGGCAATCTAAAAACTGATGAAGAGGATGCTACTCTGAAATCACATGAAACAGCTAAAGCGATCGCTCCCCCTATACAATGACCCTCTATTGAAGCAATAGTGATTTGTTCTAAAGATTCCCATGCCTGACACATATCTGGACCAATCTTATGTATTTCTCTTCTTTCAAGGCTTGTTTCATCCCCTTTAAGGAATGTTTTATCTTTAAGGTCAGCGCCCACTGAAAAGGAATCTCCCTGACCAGAGAGAATAATGCAATTTACATCAATGTCAGATTTGAGCTTATTAGCACATTCAGTTAACTCTTTCATAAGATCATAGGATAATGCATTTCTTCCATCACCTCTATCCATGAGTACATGGACTATCCCGTTATCCTTATTAATTTTTAGGTGTTTAAAGTCTTTCAATTCTATTCCTTAAAAAAGCTATAATTTAAGATGATCATATAAAATGCTTTTTGTTAAGACCGCAGGTAGAATTTTTACTTCATCTGAGCCCTGACTCCAATATAAATAAAGAGGAACACCAGCTCTTTTGTATTTTTCAAGTTCTTCAGTGATCTTGGGATCATATTTTGTCCAATCTGCGACCAGATATACTATTTCATCACTCTCAATCAACGAAATAAACTCTTTTGAATTTAAAACTAACCTTTCATTGACTTTACAGGTTAAGCACCAATCTGCTGTGAAATTTAATAGTATATTTCTCTTTTCATCTCTTAACTGGTTTACTCTTTCTGTTGACCATTTTTCACCAATATCGATATATGATTTTGTATTTTTATTTTCAGCTGGAATGAAAAATATAAGAAAAAGGATGCTGGCTGATATTAAAGCCACTGAACTTCTTTTAGCAATAACTGATGAAAGCCTTAATATTAAAAATGCAACTAATAATATCATTAGTGAAGAGATAAGTATTATAAGACCCTCATAACCAGATTGTCTAAACACAACCCAAGCTAACCATAGCGCTGTTAAGAACATTGGTATTCCCATTATTCTGCTTACTATACCCATCCAATTCCCTGGCTTAGGAAGAATATTTATTCCTTTAGGTAAAATAGATAATATCAATGTTGGGAAAGCTATACCAAAACCTAGAGATAGAAAAATTATAGATGATATTAAAATTGGTTGAGATATGCCCCAGCCAATAGCTGCTCCCATATAAGGTCCAGTGCATGGGGTTGCAACAATAACTGTTAAAAGCCCAAGTAAAAAAGAATTAGAATAACCTGTTTTATTTACATTTAAATTACCAAGCCTTGTGAAAAAACTTCCTAGTTCTACTCTTGAGACAAGAATTACACCTAACGCAAAAAATAAAATAGCAAGTAAGCTAGACATTAAACTAGATTGTAGTTGCCATCCCCAACCAACAAATTGTCCAAGATTTTTTACTGCCATGGTAGCAATCAAAAGAATTAGCATTGATATCTCAATGCCTAATGTGAAAACAAGACCATGTTTCCAGCTATTACTTTTTCCAGATTCGTTTACAAGAGACATCACTTTCAAAGCAATTACAGGAAATACACAAGGCATAGCATTTAAAATTATTCCTCCAATAAAAGCCAAGAAGATTGCGAGTAAAAAGCTCAATCCTTGTGTTTTGTTGACTTCTATAAAGGAAACTCGCTCAATGCTATTTTCAATTTGAAAAAATGTTTTTTGATCTGCATTTTGTAACTCTAATACCCCAGAAACAAATTGTAGCTCCTCCCTAAAATTTTCTGGTCTATCAATAGTTAAATAAGCGCTTTCATTATTTTTTCCTAATATTTGATTTGAGCTATAATTTATTAAACCATTCTGTTCAGGATAAAAATATGCCTTTTCATATATTTCCCCTGATCTCCAAGAAATTTTAAATGTATTATCCGACAAGAATGCTTCAGTAATAAATGAGGACTTAGAAGGTAATCTATTTATCCAGTCATTTAATATATTCTTTCCATTTTCGAGTTGTGATTGCGAAAATTTTGTTAAATCAATTGAAATATTTGTATCCTCTGGAATACATATTTCTTCACAAATTAAGAAGCTTAAAAACGCAGAGAATTTTTCACTATAGTTATAATTTGAATTTATTTTAAATTTAATTGGCAATACAACTTCGTCATAATATCCATAACTAGTTAATGGATCCAATGGCGCAAGCTCTGGAGAGGGCCATAATATTTCTTGAAATTCTATGCCAACTGGTAAATTCCATTCTAATTCAGGTGGAAGTCCAGAGTCGCCTGGATTTTTCCAATATATATGCCACCCTGGAGTTAACTTAAATCTCAACCCAAGAATTAGTTCATCGCCTTCTTTTAGGAAATCTTCAGAATATATAATATCAATATTCGCATTTTCAGTATTTGCAAAGTTATCTTCTCCGATTAGCTCTACTGCGGAAAACAGCAGGAGGGACAATAAAAAGAATTTTTCAATTACATTCTTCAATTTATTCATAAGCTCAATTACCAATTAAAATATATTATAAATATTGATTACTTCTCTTATATAGTATCTATGATTAAAATGTTAAGGTTACAAAAAAAAATATGAAAAAAACTTTATATATATTTTTACTTCTTATTCCTTTCAGTGCTTTTGCCATTACTCAAAAAGAGGCGAGTGTAATTTCTGAAATTATAGAATGCAAAAATATTATTAGTGATAAAGATAAGCTTGATTGTTTTGAGAAAAATATAGACAAAATAGAAAAAGCTTTTCCTATTGCAACTCTTGGTGAAAAAGATAGAAAAATAGAAATTCAGAGAATTGAAAAAGAAAAGAAGGAAGATTCTTTTGGTGTTTTACAAAATGTTAATCCTATAGCTAGCAAAGAAAACACGGGTCTAAACTCTCTTTCATCAACTATAAAGAAAAATGAATGGGTAAGTTTTGGAAAAATTAAGATTGAGCTTGAAAATGGACAAGTTTGGAAGCAGGTAGACTCTACACCATATAGAGGGCCAAAAGACTTAAAAGGAAGGTCAGTAGAAATTACATCAGCATCATTAGGTAGCTTTTTACTTAAAATAGACGGAATTGGTGGAAAATTTAGAGTTAGAAGGGATAAATAAGATTTTAGATAAAAAAAATATCACGGTTCTAGGAATTGAAACTAGTTGCGATGAGACAGCAGTTTCAATGGTGAGTTTGGAAAATGGCAAAGGAAAAATTCTTGCTAATAAAATAATTAGCCAAATTGATGAGCATTCTCCTTTTGGTGGAGTTGTTCCTGAAATTGCATCCAGATCCCATATTGAGTATTTGGATGCTTTAGTTGATGAAGCTCTATTAGATGCTAATAAAAAATTAACAGAAATTGATGGTATTGCCGTAACAACAGGTCCAGGTCTTGTGGGAGGCTTAATCGTTGGTCTGACCTATGCGAAAGGTTTATCGATCTCCACAGGATTACCTCTTATATCCATAAACCATCTGGAAGGTCATGCCCTTACACCAATGCTTACAGATAACATTGAATTTCCTTATATACTTTTATTAATCTCTGGAGGACATAGCCAATTACTTATTGTTGAAGAGTTGGGGAAATATTCTCAATTAGGAACGACATTAGATGATGCTGTAGGAGAAGCATTCGATAAAGGCGCCAAATTTATGGGATTAGGATACCCAGGTGGCCCAGAATTAGAAAAGCTAGCACTGAAAGGTGATGAAGATTATTTCGATTTACCCAAACCATTATTCGGTCAAAATAATTGTAACTTTTCTTTCTCAGGACTAAAAACGGCATTAATAAGACTATCCAGAACATTAGAGCCCGTTGATAAAAAAACTATGCAAAATATGGCTGCATCTTATCAAAAAGCAATTGTTGATTGTTTGATTGATAGAACAAAAAAGTCAATTGAGGTTGTTAAAGATAATAGACCAGATCTTTCAATCAAAAACTTGGTTGCCTCTGGGGGGGTTGCTGCTAACAAAAAAATTACCCACGAATTGAATAATTTAGCACTAGAAAATGATATGAATTTTTCATCACCACCTATTGAACTTTGTACGGATAATGCAGCCATGATAGCTTGGGCGGGTTGCTTGAGAATGAGTAAGGGTTTTTTGAATTCACTAGATGTTTCTGCTAAAGCTAGATGGCCCTTAGAAGAAGTGAGAACAGAATGAGCGAGAAACAGGATTTTAAAAATATTTCTATTGTAGGTGCTGGTGCATGGGGAACGGCTCTTGCAGAAGTTATGAGTCGGCGAGGTCATCAAATTAATTTATGGGCGAAAGAAAATTCTGTTGTGAACAGTATTAATTCTAAACATGAAAATGATGTTTTTTTACCTAATGTTAAACTCTCTAATTTAATAGTGGCATTTAATAATCTTGAACAAATAACAAAATGTGATTTGCTACTTGTTGTTTCTCCAGCTCAGCATACAAGAGAAACATTATTAGAAGTTTCAAAAACTCTTAAATCAGAAACTCCAATAATACTCTGTTCAAAGGGAATTGAGATTTCTACCTTAAGTCTAATGAGCCAGGTTACCGAAAGTATTTTTCCTAAAAACCCCATTGCTATACTTTCAGGACCGAGTTTTGCAATTGATGTGGTTAACAATAAAGCAACAGCTGTTACATTGGCCTGTAAAGATCTAGAAATAGCAAAAAGTATTGCTGAAAATATTAGTCTTCCTACTTTTCGTCCTTATATTAGCGAAGATGTAATAGGTGCCCAAATTGGTGGTGCCACTAAAAATGTAATTGCTATTGCCGCTGGTGTTGTTGAAGGACAAAAGATGGGCGATAGCGCTCGAGCAGCTACAATTGCTAGAGGTTTTTCAGAAATAAAAAGATTAGCTATATCTATGGGAGGCAAAGAAGAAACTCTTGCAGGCTTATCTGGAATGGGAGATCTACTTCTAACCTGTAATTCAAAAACTTCTCGTAATTATTCTCTAGGTATTCAGCTCGGTGAGGGAAAATCAATCGAAGAAGCAACAAATGGCCTTTCAACAATTGCTGAAGGTATGTATTCTGCTAAGGCAATAACGAGTTTAGCTGAAGAAAATGGGGTAGATATGCCAATAACTTTAGCCGTAAATGATTTAATAGAGAAAAAATACTCTGTAACAGACATAATAGATAACCTCCTTAACAGACCAATAAAAAAGGAAAACTAATGCTTTACTGTTTAATGTGCCAAGATAAAGAAAATGCTATTGAGACAAGAATGCAAAATAGAGAAGACCATTTAAAATATGTCGCTGAAACTAATGTAGTGAAATATGCAGGCCCACTTTTATCTGAAGAAGATACAATGATAGGTAGCTTAATTGTTATAGAAGTCCATAATAAAGGCGAAGCGGAAGAATGGTCTGAAAATGATCCCTATAAAAAAGCCGGTCTTTTCGATAAAGTCGAAATTTTTAAATTCAAGCAATTAATATAGTGGTTGTCTAAAAATCGCTTATGATTCCATTCTTTTCCCAATCATTATAACGAGTGGGCTCTGGACCCTCTCTGCCATCTATTTCTTTTTCAGCTTTTTTATTTTTTTTATTTTTTCTTCTTTCGGCAGCTTCTTTAAGAGCAGATTGAGAATTTGTGTTTTTTAATTTATCTATATTTTCCAGATTTTTAGACATAAATTCATATATAACCTATTTTACAAATAAACAATTCTTAATGGTTAGATTCATGAAAAAAAAATCAGGTAATATAGCTAGAAAAAAAGTTTCTTTAATTTTAAAAGATGTAATCGAAGATTTTATACCTTTCGATAATGCTTTTCAAAAAGCCATGAAGAATCAAAAATCCATTAAACTTTCAAACAAAGATAAAGCATTTATTTATTTATTGTCTTCGTCAGTATTGCGATATTTAACGCAAATAGATTCTACTATTGATAACCTTCTTAAAGAACCAATAAAAAAACTCCCTAATAACCCAAAAATGGCATTAAGAATTGGGGTTGCCCAGATGTTTATATTAGAAACCCCAGATCATGCTGCCGTTAATACATCAGTTGATATTGCAACTGTAAAATGGCGATCTTTAGTAAATGCAGTTATGAGAAATATCGCAAGAGAAGAAAAAAAATATAAAAAGATTTTTAACGACTCTCCCAAAATACCAAAATGGTTACTAGATAGATGGAAAAAAGATTGGCCAAATGATTATCTTAATTTTATTGAATGTATCCAAGATATTCATCCACATATTGATATAGCCGTTAAAAATAACATATCAAAATGGCAAAAAGAGCTTAATGCGGAACTTATGCCAAACAATGTTCTTAGGCTGAGAGAGTCTGGATTGATTGCTGATAAGAAAGGATATGAAGAAGGTGAGTGGTGGGTACAAGATTATTCGTCTCAATTACCTGTAAAATGTTTAAATATAAAAGAGAATGATGAGATTCTTGATTTATGCGCTGCACCTGGTGGTAAGACTGCTCAAATGATTTCCTTAGGAGCAACAGTACATTCAATTGATTCAAATAAGACTCGCATAAATAGATTTAAAGAAAATATGAAAAGACTTAAATATAATACTGTAATTGAAAATGTTGATATCTTAACTTATGAAACCGAAAAAAAATGGAACAAAATTTTATTGGATGTTCCGTGCTCATCAACTGGAACAATAAGAAAAAATCCAGATATACTTTACGCAAAGAATGAAAAGTCTGTAAGTAGCTTAGTAGATCTTCAGAAAAAATTACTTGAGAAAAGCTGGTCTCTATTAAAAGATAATGGTCAATTGATATATTGCAACTGTTCGCTTGAAAAAGAAGAAGGCGAAACTCAAATTATTCAATTTCTTCAAAAACATAAAGATTGTAAAATCGATAAAATTTCTTCAAACCTTATCGAAGATATTGGAGACTCGGTTACGAATGAAGGATGGTTAAGAGTTCTACCTAACGGAAAAAAAAGTGCTAAAAATAGAGATGGTTTTTTTGTTGCAAGTTTAAAAAAAGTATCTTGAATACTTGCGTTGAGTCAAAGCCTCTGATATGGAATTTAAATGGACAAAAAAATTAAAATTGCTCCATCGATATTAGCAGCAGATTTTTCAAAACTTGGAGAAGAGATTTCAGCAATTACAATTGCAGGAGCAGACTATGTACATGTTGATGTTATGGATGGACATTATGTTCCAAATTTAACTATTGGCCCTGAGGTAATTAAAGATATAAGGAAATGTACCAAAATCCCATTTGATGTTCATTTAATGATAACCCCTGTGAATCCTTTATTAGAAGATTTTGCTAAATCTGGATCAGATATCATTACATTTCATCCCGAAGCAGAAGATAATCCTAAGGGGACCATAGAGATAATCAAATCCCTGGGTTGTAAAGTGGGAATATCATTAAATCCATCAACCGAAATTAATGTCTTAGATAAGATAATTGAAGATATTGATTTAATACTTGTTATGACTGTTGTTCCTGGTTTTGGAGGACAAAGCTTCATGCATGATCAATTAGAAAAAATTGAAAATATTCGAAAATTAATTGATGCAACTGGAAAAGATATAGAGCTTGAAGTAGATGGAGGTATAAATTTTGAAACATCACAATTAGCTATAAATGCTGGCGCTGATGTTCTTGTTGCAGGAACTTCAACTTTTCAGGGCGGACAAGATAATTACGCCAACAATATCTCTAAATTAAGATCTCGGAGTTAATTTTATGAGTGGTGGGATTGAAGTCAAAAGAGCGCTTATATCTGTCTCAGATAAAGAGGGCTTAGAAGACTTAGCCAAAGAATTGTCATCATTGGATATTGATATTCTATCAACAGGCGGAACAAAAAATTTTATTGAAGGGATAGGGGTAAATGTTACTGATGTATCATCTGTAACAGGTTTTCCAGAAATTTTAGATGGAAGAGTAAAAACACTTCACCCAAATATTCATGGTGGATTGTTAGGGATAAAAACAAATAAAGATCATATGGAGACTTTAAAAAGTAACTCCATTAATACGATAGATTTATTAATTGTTAATTTATACCCGTTTGAAGATACAATTAAAAAAGATGTAAGCTTTGAAGAATGTATTGAAAATATCGATATAGGTGGGCCAGCAATGATAAGAGCGGCAGCAAAAAATCATAATAGTGTTGCTGTGGTCGTTGATAAGGATGATTATGGTTTAATTATAGAGGAATTAAAAAAAGATGGAAAAGTCCTAGAAAAAACATTGAAAAACTTAGCCCTTAAGGCCTATTCAAGGACAGCAGCTTATGACTCAGCTATATCGAACTGGATGAGCAAACAAGTAAAAGATGGGGATCAAACTTATAAATCTTTTGGTGGAAAAAAAATACAATCACTGAGATATGGTGAAAACCCTCATCAAGAAGCGGCATTTTATACTGATGGAACAAATAGATCTGGCGTTATTACCGCCGAACAAATCCAAGGAAAAGAGCTTAGTTATAATAATATCAATGATACCGACGCCGCATTTGAACTAGTTTCAGAATTTGATCCAAATAAAAATCATGCTGTCGCAATAATTAAACATGCAAATCCATGTGGAGTTGCGATTAATCCCAATCAAGCAGAAGCATATAAAGAAGCTTTAAAATGCGACTCAACATCTGCTTTTGGAGGAATAATTTCTTTTAACTCAGAACTACAAAAGGAAACCGCAGAATTAATTACAGAGATATTTACTGAAGTAATTATTGCGCCTTCTGTTTCGGATGAAGCTAAAAATATAATAAGCAAGAAAAAGAATTTAAGACTGCTATCTACCGGCGGTTTATCTGATACCAGTGAAATATCTTATGTAATGAAAACAGTTACTGGAGGTTTTCTTGTTCAAACTAATGATAACACTGTTATCAACCAAAAAGAGGTAAAAGTTGTTTCAAAAAGAAAACCAACTGATCAAGAGCTAGAGGACTTATATTTTGCTTTCACTGTAGCAAAACATGTAAAATCAAACGCTATAGTTTATGCAAAGAATGGTGCAACAGTTGGGATCGGAGCCGGACAGATGAATAGACTAGATTCATCGAGAATAGCAGCAAGAAAATCTGAAGATGCCGCATCTGCCGCTGGAGAAAGTAGCCCTCTTGCAGTTGACTCAGTTGTTGCCTCTGATGCCTTTTTTCCATTTGCTGATGGTTTAATAGCAGCAGCTGAAGCTGGTGTAACAGCTATAATTCAACCCGGTGGATCAATAAGAGATGAAGAAGTCATTCAAGCTGCAGATGATGCTGGTTTGGCAATGATTTTTACAGGGTTAAGACATTTTAATCATTAATTAATATCCAATGATACACCGAAATTGAATGATCTTTCTTCGGTTCCATAACCGTATATATCTTGATAATTTTCATCGAAAATATTTTTGATTTTTAAATACATTCTAATATTATCATTCACTTTTCTAGAAAAATTTATATCAGATCTAATCCAGCTTTTGACAATTCCTCTTGGGTCAGTTTCATCACCATTATAAAAGAATGATACAAAAATCTTATTTTTAAGTCCGTAAGATAAATCAAAATTTAAGTTTGCTTTTTCTTCTGGCAATCGAATAAGCCTAATACCTGCTTCATTTGTGCTATCTGTTTTGGAGTAGCTTCCCGATAAAAGTATATTATCAGTGATACTAGACACGAAATTAAATTCATAACCTTCGGAGTTAACAAGTTTTAAATTTTCATAAGCACCAAGGCTAAATGAAAAATCTATCATATTGCTAATCTCCTGATCAAAATAAATAAACTTGAAACTATTATCTCTTTCATTTGATTCATAAGTTAAGCCAACCTCATATCCCTCACTAGTTTCTGGAAGCAGATTATTGTTTGGTTTGTCTGCTCCGCAGCAAAAAAATGTAGATTGAAATATTGTTGGTAATTTAAACCCCTCGCCCCAATTAGCTGATAGGCGTAAATTATTATTAATATTATAATAAGCTGTTACCTTAGGAGTTTCTTCACTTGGTAAATTATCTCTTTTATCTTCTCTTAAACCAAAAGAGAGGCCTAAATCTTCATGAGGCATAACCTCGTAAAGGAAAAATAATGATTCAGTTTCAAAATCATCATCAAATGTAGATGACTCCTCTGCCTCAGCTCCAAAGGTAAAGAAATTATTTTCGTTAAAATTGTAATTAATAATATATCTTGCAAAACTTCTTTTACCTTTTGCTGAAAAATTTTCTACTCCATTCGTATAATATTTCCTGTCAATCTCAGACTCAGAAAGGGAAAATGTGTTTGTTAAACGATCATCTAAGAAAGATTTTTTTGCTTCTAGAGCCCAGTTTATTTGTCGGCCCTTTGTATTTTCATCACCGTCAATAACTCCAGTTACAAATCCAAAACTATCATAGTCAATATCGGATTCTCTGTAATTAAGGTTAGTAGATATTTCAAATCCAGAAATTTTATGATCTGTTTTTATTAAGTAAGATTTACTGCCTATTCCATCTTTCTCTGAATTGCCGTCACTTTTGTCTGCCTTTGAAATACCATCTGATTTAAACTGATTATAAGATAGATATAAATTATGAACCGTATTTGAATATCTCAAATCAGCACCAATTTTTTGTGTATTGAAAGAGCCTATTTCTGTATTCAATTTAATACTTGGACCGATTGCTTCATTAGTTGTTATTATATTAATAACACCTCCAATAGCGTCACTGCCCCATAATGTTGATTGAGAACCTTTCAAAATTTCAATTCTTTCGATATTAGAGCTCAATAAACTTGAAAAGTCGAACTCACCGCCAGGGGTTGATGGGTCAGAAACTGAAACACCATCAATTAAAACTAAAGTCTGACCACTTGCTGCTCCTCTAATCCTAGCTGTAGCAGTTCCGCCTAAAGCACCATTTTGACTAATATACAAACCTGGAATAGTTTGAAGAGCTTCATTTACAAAATTAAAACCACTTTTCTTAATTTGCTCTGAGGTAATGATATCTACTGAACCACCCAATTGATAAATATTAGTTTCAGATCTTGTTGATTTAACAATTATTTCTTCTGGAATAGAAAAATTATTTGATTCCTGAGCATTCAAAGGTGAAATAAAAATTAGAAAAATAAAAATAATGACAAACATTTCTTTGCCTCCTCCATAAAAATTATGTCGTTTAGAGGCAAAGCCCGCATTCTTAGATTATCCCCGATCTAAAAACATACGACTATTTTGGCAGGTCTCCTGGCTTATAAGTATAGTTTTTACAGTCTTCCCAATTTCTCAGTGACACATTTGTAAAAACACTTAATAACAGTTGCGGGTACAGCAAAGGATTTAAACCTTTTTCCCTATTATCCGATATTAAACGGCACCAATTGGTCTTTTATTTGTTATTAAAAAAATAACAAGAAAAAAGTTAAAGGGGGTTGACATTTTAGTGAGTAATATACATATTATGTGTAAGTTATACATTATACATATAAAGGAGATTAAAATGGAAAAGATCTACAGAGGAAATACAAACATTAATGTTGAGGAAAGAAATCACAATAATGAAGGCACTTATAGAGGTGTTAAACACAACAATACTGTTGAAAAAAATGAAATAAACAGAGACGAACTTAAATATAGAGGAGCTTAAAATGGATAGAATATATAGAGGAAATAGAGATATAGCAGTTGAAAAATGCATGCCTTTAAAAGAAGGTCTTTATAGAGGCATTAAGCATAATAATAACATTGAAAAAATTAATATTGTCCAAAAAGAACTTAAATATAGAGGCATTAAATATAATAATGTTGCTTAATTACAACAATATTAATTAATAATAAAAATAATAACAAAATTGAATGATAATAAAAAGATGGAGCGGGCGATGAGATTCGAACTCACGACCCTCACGTTGGCAACGTGATGCTCTACCACTGAGCTACACCCGCTTGAGAAACTTACAATATTTGAAAGTTATCAAGATGTAAACAAACTTACTTAACTATTAATCTTTCTTATGTATAATAAAAATATGAACAAGCAAGATCAAAGAATACAGTTAGTGGCCTCTTCCGAATTTAGACAAGAGGTGGATAAGTGGAGAAGAAATCAAACAGATATTCCATCGCATTCCGAGTCGATAAGAAGATTAGTTAAAATTGCTCTTAGATTAGAGAAGGGGGAAACCATGAAAATGATAACTGCGATTATAAGGCCGCATAAATATAATGATGTAAGAGATTCACTTATTACTATTGGAATTGAAGGTTTATCTGCAACCGAAATAAAAGGGTTTGGTCGTCAAAGAGGTCAAACAGAAATTTACCGAGGAGCAGAATACAAAACAACTGAAGTGCCAAAGATAAAAATTGAACTTGTTGTTCCTACAGAAAAAGTTGAAGAAGTAGTAGACCTTATATCAAAAACTTCTGAGACAGGTAAAGTTGGCGATGGTAAGATTTTTATTACTGATGTAGATAGAGCAATAAGAATTCGAACAGGCGAAACACAGGAAGACGCACTCTAGAAAATGAATTTTGATCAATCAAGTCAAAACGAAGTGGAAAATCTTCATTCTATAGACTTAACAAATGAAAATTTTGTTCAAGAAGTAATTGAAAAATCAAAATCAACTCCAGTCATAGTAGATTTTTGGGCACCCTGGTGTGAACCATGCAAACAAATTGGTCCTATCCTAGATAAGCTTGTTGCTTCATCCAATGGAAGAGTCGCATTAACAAAAATGAATATTGATGACTATCCTGAGATATCTCAACAATTACAAATACAATCTATTCCAGCAATTCTGGGTTTTCATAATGGTCAGCCTGTTGATGGTTTTGTTGGTGTGCAGCCAGAGTCATCTATAAAAACTTTTGTTGAAAAACTTGCCGCTCTTAATGGACCTTCTGATAATGATATAGCTATAGAACAAGGTAAAGCTCTGTTTAGTGATAAGAATTATAATGAAGCACTGGAGGTTTTTGGAAAAATAGCTCAATCAGAACCTGACAATGTTACAGCATTATCTATGCTAGCAAATTGCTACCTAAAAATTAATGAAGTTGATTTAGCAAAAGAAATATTATCAAACATAGAAAGTCCTGAAAAAGAAAAGAACCAAGACTTTATGTCAGCAAAATCAGGAATTGAAATATTTGAAAAGGCACAAGATAATGAAGTTGATGCTGCTGATATAACTGACCTTGAAAAAAAGCTTGGAGAAAATCCCGACAATCACGAAATAAGATTTAGTATTGCTATGAGCCTTATGGGAAAAGGGGATTATGAAAATGCAATCTCACACTTTTTGTTCATAATTGAAAAAGATAGAATGTGGAATGATGAAGCGCCAAGAAAAAATCTTTTAGAAATTTTTAATGCTCTTGGTCCTGCTGATGAGCTTGCTATCGAAGGAAGGAAGAAGCTTTCTTCAATTTTGTTTAGTTAGAATGAGCAGTTTATACAAATATAAAAAGATTGAAGAAATACCTAGTAAGATATCAATTTTTCCTTTGAATGGCGCTCTTCTTCTTCCTAGATCCCAGTTACCACTCAATATATTTGAACCAAGATATCTAGAAATGATTGATAATTCTATATCCTCTGATCGATTAATAGGAATGATACAAACTCAAGAAAGTAATGAAAATCAATTATATTCTATAGGTTGCCTTGGTAAAATTACATCGTTTACAGAACTTTCAGACTCAAGATTTATTATTACTTTAAACGGTATTTGTAGATATAAGGTTACTCAAGAACTAGATACACTAACACCTTATAGACAAGTCAAAGTTTCATATGAAGATTTTGAAAATGATTTAACTCCAGGTTTTAATCAAGATAAGGCTAATAGGGACAAGCTTTTAGATGTTTTGAAAAGATATTTGGAAAAAAATAATCTTCAAATCGATTGGGAAGCTGTAAAAGGTTCACCCACAGAAACACTCGTAAACTCTTTATGCTCACTAAGCCCTTATAGCGCAGAAGAAAAACAGGCCTTATTAGAAGCTGAAGATATTCAGAAGAGAAATGAACTTTTAATTGCAATGACCGAAATGGCCCTATCGACAAATAAGGGCATAGAATCTATACAGTAATATTATGAACAAAATTGATAAAGATCTTTTAGACATTTTGGTTTGTCCAGTAACTAAAGATAAATTGTTATTAGATGAAAAAAATAATGAATTAATAAGCAAAGAAGCTAATCTTGCTTATCCAATTAGAGATGGTATTCCAATTATGCTTCCTGAGGAAGCTAGAAAATTAGATTAAATTCTCTTCGAACCTGGCTTTTCTCCCAAAAGAAGGCTTGGGCGTCTTAATATTCCACCTTCGGCTTCACTAACTAATAATTTGTTTATTGGTTTTACAAAATTTACAAATTTCATAAGGTTTCTTCTGAACCCCTTTGATATAGAAGTGTCTAAAGTATAAATATAATTTATAAAATCAATTGAATTAGTTATGCCTTCACTCTCTATCTTTCTTATTCTTTTGAAAGAATTAAATGAAGGCGTAGAAATAAGATCAATTCCAAGATTTTTTGACTCAAATAATGCGTCAGCAATATAGGAGACATCTCGAAGGCTCTGATTCCAGGCTTGACCGGCCATCGGATGCATCATCCTTACAGAGTCACCAACGAAAATTAGTCTTTTGTCAGTTTTGCCCTTCAAAAGAAACTTATCCAAGTCAAAAGATAGAGGACCTTCAGAAATATTAATGTCTTTATAAAGATGTCCTATTTTTTCATGTAAGACATGTTTTAAATCCTGATTAGATAAGATATCATCTGCCAAATAATCATCTAAAGACCATATTAATGAACTTCTATATAAATCCTTTGACTTTGATAATGGAAGTAAGGCCAACGGTTTACCATTATCATAATATTGATAGGCTACACCTTCATGAGAATCCTTATGATCTAAGGTAGCAACAATAGCTTTTTGATTATAATTCTTTTCCTTATATGAGAGTTTAAATTGAGAAAGGAGCGTTGAGTCAATTTTCTGCGTAAAAATAATGTTTTTAGCAAATATTTCTTTACCGTCTTTCATGACGAGCTTTATAAAATTTTTTTCTAGGTCAAATGATGAAAAATTCTCTAAGTTAAGTCTGTTTTTTAAAGATCTAGTTTTTTTTAAAAGCGAGTCCTTAAGATCATTATATTTGACCACATAAGATAAAGTCTTTTCATTATTAAAAATTAATTCACTCTTTATTTTATTATTACTCAAATCAGACTCATAGACCCTCATTTCATTTAACTTTTCAAAAGGAAAATCAATTTCAAAATAATTTAGCAAATTCATTGAAGATGGTGAAAGCGCTAAAGATCTTGGAGAATTAACTAATGTATCATTTTTATTATCATCTAAGACATAAAACTGCTTATTTTCATTATTTAATATAAGGGAAAGAACATCTGAAGTAATTCCACCTCCAAATACAATAAAATCAATGTTTTTATCGTTATAATTCATAAGATTGATATTTTACGTTGAATAGTAATTTGTCAAATACTCATAGAAAAAAACCTTGCTGTGGATAATATTTAAGAACAAATATAATATTGATTCGATAGTAACATTGAAGAGATCAGATTTTAAATGAGCATTGTTTCTAAAATAACTTTTTATCCCAGAATGGCATTACGCTATTTATATGAATTGTTAATCAGAGTACTAAAATTTTTGATAAATTTCTTAACAAATATTGGCCTTATGATTATTGGAGTTTTAATCACAATATCAATCCTTAGCTATAATAAATTTGATCCAAGCTTAAATACCTCATCAGACGATTTATCAAATAATTTAATTAGCTACCCTGGTTCATATGCTGCAGATTTATTAATACAGGCATTTGGTTTCGCATCAATATTGATATCTATAGGTCTAATCATATATGGTTTTTTCTCTTTAACCAAAAGATCGCAAAAACCATTTAAAGTAATTGTGCTTTTATTTATTTGTGTAATTACATTGTCTTTTTCAGGTCATATTATTTCGGAAAATGGAGGAGTATTTGGGTACTTATTAAATAATCAATTAATCTATTTAGGTAATTTAATAGAAGTAGAGATCACCAATTATTACAAAAATATTCTCGTTCTTTTGTTAACGGCAACTTCTCTAATGGTTGGAACTAAAGCGTTATTGCCAAGCAAAAAGATTTTAGAAAAAGAGGTTAAGGCTTCGAAAACTATTTTTAAAGAAGATAGGCCAAAGCAAGTAAAGATTATATCTAAAGATGAGGAAGTTCGGCCAATTAAAAAAGCTGTGCCAAAAGCAGTCGAAAAGAAAACAATGAGAGTGAAATCTAATCCTGATGGATATGAGCTCCCTTCACTTGATTTATTAAAAGAGGCAGATGAAAATAATAAAAATACTATTCCAGATGATTTAATTGAAGAAAATAGAAATAAACTCTCAAATGCTCTTAAAGAATTTGGTGTTGAAGGTGAAATAGATATTGTGAGGCCAGGTCCAGTTGTTACGCTTTATGAATTAAAGCCTGCACCAGGAATTAAAACGAAGAGAGTTATAAGTTTAACCGATGACATTGCCAGGGAGATGGCTGTAGCATCAGTAAGAATTGCTGTTGTTCCTGGGAAAAACTCAATAGGTATTGAGCTACCAAATGAAAACAGAAATACAGTTTATTTACGCGAAATATTTGACTCTGATAATTTCGAAAAACAAACAAAAGGCATACCTTTAAGTCTAGGAAAGGATATTGGTGGAACACCAATTATTGCAGATCTTTCTTTGATGCCACATTTGCTTATTTCGGGCACAACTGGTTCGGGTAAATCTGTAGGTATAAACGGAATGATTTTGTCAATTTTATATAAATTTAAACCAGAAGATTGTAGGCTAATAATGGTTGATCCCAAAATGTTAGAATTATCTGTTTATGATGGCATTCCTCATTTATTAACGCCAGTTGTTACAAATCCAAATAAAGCTGTGGTTGCACTTAAGTGGGTTGTTCGAGAAATGGAGGAGCGATACAAAAAAATGGCTATTCTATCGGTAAGAAATATGGCCGAGTATAATCGAAAAGCTGAGGAATATAGCCTTCAAAACAAAACTTTTAAAAGAAGGGTTCACACAGGATATGATGAAAACCAAGATCCAATTTATGAAGAAGAAGAGGTAGTAGCAGAGAAACTACCTTTTATTGTAGTTGTTATTGATGAAATGGCAGACTTGATGTTGGTTGCAAGGAATGATATTGAGCATTTAGTTCAGAGACTTGCTCAAATGGCAAGAGCAGCCGGAATACATGTTATTATGGCTACTCAACGACCAAGTGTAGATGTTGTTACGGGAACAATAAAAGCAAATTTTCCTACTAGGATTTCATTTAGGGTAGCATCGATGATTGACAGTAGAACCATCCTAAATGAAATGGGAGCAGAGCAATTACTTGGAAACGGTGATATGTTATTCTTGTCAGAGGGAGGAAGAGTTACCAGAGTACATGGTGCATTTGTTTCAGATTCAGAGGTAGAAAGAATAGTTTCACACATTCGTAAACAAGAAAATCCAGATTACATTGATGAAATAGTTGAAGAAAAAGATGAGAAAGATGATTTATCTTCTTTTGAAAATAACAGTGAAGATACTTTATATAATCAAGCTGTCTCAATTGTTACAAATGATAAAAGGGTATCAATTAGTTATATCCAAAGAAAATTACAGATAGGATATAATCGTGCAGCAAGGATTGTTGAGGAGATGGAAGAAAAAGGAATAGTTTCAGCACCAAATACTCAAGGGAAAAGGGAGCTTCTATAAGTTCAGACTAATGTTTCGCCTTTTAAAAATAAACCTTATTATACTTATAATCGTTTCATTCCCAGTTCTTGGTAATATTGATAACCAAAATCAAAAAGAAAATCTGAATACATGGAAACAAACCACAATAAGCTATATTAAAAATTTTAATAATCTTACAGGAGCATTTACGCAAATTGATCATGTTGGAAATATTTCAAAAGGAAATTTTTGGGTAAACAATGAAAATGAAATAGCTTTTCATTACAGCCTCCCCTCTGAAACAATAATAATTTATAAATCTGGGAAATTATTTTTCAAAGAAAAAAAAATAGAAGGTTTCCAAAATTATTCAATCAATAATAACCCGATATTAGAACTTTTAAATAAAGATGCTGATATTGAAAGATATTTTGAAACATCCATTGTAGATCAAAATATAGGAAAGATTTTTATAAGCTTTAATGATAAAAACGAGAGAAATTCCTTGGAAGTTATATTTGATTATCCTAGACCTATTCTTCGTCAATGGAAATTTACTGATCATCAAAAAAAAGTAACAAATATTTTTTTTTCTAAGTTAAAATTCAAAGAAAATGTGGAAAAACAGTATTTTATTACAAAATAATGTTTTCATTAGAAAATCTTATATATATAAGAGTATAGAGTTTTGTGGAGAGGTAAATTATGAGTAATATAAAAGTAATTGGAAGCAATGTAAGTCTTTTAAAAATTTTTTCAGGGCTAATTATAATTACACTTCTTGTTTGGTCAGTAAAGTCTAATGCCCAAGAAGAAATCTCTTTTTCAGTAATTATGCCGGAAGAGTATGTAGAAAAAAGAGATTTATCAAAATTAGATAAATCCATAAATATTCCAATTAAAACATCATTTTACTCAAAAGATGAAGAACTAGACTTCGCTGATTATGAAGAAACAGCTGATGTAATAATTGCAAGAAACTACTTAATTGAAGAATCTATATATGAAGAAAAGATGGCTGAATTAGATAATTCTCTAATTGAAAATATTGGTTATATAAATCCTCAGTTTTTAAAATCTAATTATGATGACGGCAGAAAATACTCAGTACCTTTAACATGGGGCGGTATTGGTATCTTGTACAGAAAGGATAAATTTGATAATCCTCCTGCTACTTGGAGATGGCTTTTAGATTCAGATAAATATTCCGGAAGAGTTGCCTTGATCAATGATGGAAGAACATTAATACAAATAGCTTTAAAATATATAGGAATTTCAGCTAATTCAAATGATCCAAGCTGGATTAATCAAGCTGAGGGCCTTCTTAAAAGACAGAAAGAACATATTAAAAATTTTGGAAATTCCGATGGTATCGCACTAATTCTAGCTGATGAAGTTGATTTAGCAATTGCAACAAATGAAGAAGCTCTTGAAGTAATAGAAAAAGATAAAAATATTGGGTTTGTTTATCCAAGAGAGGGTAGTTTAATTTGGCAGGATATAATTTGTATATCTGCGAAATCAAATAACAAGGAATCTGCGCATTATTATATCAATGCAATTTTAGATGCTGAAATTGGAAGAAACATAGCTACAAACAATCAATTAGCCACTGCTAATCAGATGTCATTTGAAATTCTAAAAGATAGTTACAAAAGTGATCCTAGAATATTCCCTGATGCTCAAATCTTTGAAAGATATGAGGACACATCAATAATTATGGATTTTGATTATGAAATGATGATCGATGAGATGTGGGATAATATCTTAGACTCATAATAAAATAAAAAATGAGAGTTGTTACCTGGAATATAAATTCAGTAAGGTTAAGGATTAATTCTGTAAAGAAAGTAGTTAAAAAACTTAACCCAGATATCTTATGTCTACAAGAAACAAAATGCTTAAAAGAAGACTTTCCCTTTAAAGATTTTGAAAAGATGGGCTTTATTGATACTGAGGCCTTTGGGATAAAAGGGTACAACGGTGTTTGTATAGCTTCAAAGCATCCAATTAATTCTATTAAAAAACATATTTTCTGTAATAAGGATGATGCGCGCCATATGAGTATTAAATTTCTCTATAAAAATAGAAAAATTAGCATTCATAACTTTTATGTCCCTGCTGGTGGAGATGAGCCAGACCCTAAAATCAATATCAAATTTAAACATAAGCTTAAATTTTTAGAAGAAGCTGCGAAATTATTTTCTAATAAAAAGTCAGTCAACAATGATTTAGTTGTTTTAGTAGGGGATCTAAATATTGCCCCTCATGAAATGGATGTATGGTCTCATCAGCAATTAAAAAATATTGTCAGTCATACAGAAATAGAAATTAAAAAATTGAAGAAATTTTTAGAATCTTTTCAATTTGAAGACGCAATCAGGCTAACTCAAGGCTACGAGAAAAAGATATACAGCTGGTGGAGCTATAGAGCAAAAGACTGGAAAAAATCAAATAGGGGCAGAAGACTCGATCACATTTGGGTTAGTCAAAAAATGTCTAAACATTTAGAAAAAACCTTTATAGAGAAAAATATACGCGGATGGAAAAGGCCCTCAGATCATGTTCCTGTTGTTGCAGATTTTAAATTTAATTAAGTTTTTTTAGACTTAAGATATATGAATTATCAATATTGTTAATTTTATAATCTTTAGCCCCTATGGAGTTAAGTTTTTTTCTTATTCTATATATATGGGTCTCAAGTGTTCTTGTTTCGATATTTTCATCATACCCCCATATTTCTTTAAGAAATTCCTTTTGAGGTATCCGATGATCAATTTTATTCAAAAGCTTCCAAAGGATTTCTGTTTCCTTTTCGGTTAATTTCTCATTAATCTTATTTAAAGATATTTTTCTACCCACAACATCAAGAGAAAAGTTACCAATTATAATATCATTCATTTTATTTGCTTCCTCTCTTATCAGGCCCTCAATTATCTGAATAACATTACTAATGCTTAATGGTATATTTATTATAGATTTTGGTTTTATTTGTTTTTCTAGCAAAATATCTTTTTTATCTTCTTTGTTAATTAAAAAAATTGATTTCTTTTCATTTTCTCTGAAAAAATTCAAATATTTTTTATCAAGATTATCAAGAATATCAATGGAAACAAGTAAGACATTAGTATTGTCCACTTTCTTTATTAAATCCAAGATTGAATTATTTGTAAAAATAGATATTGAAAATTTTCCATATAATAAAAATGACTCCTCTAACAAATCAAGTAAGTTTTGGTTGTTTGCAATTATAGCGATTTTGTCTTTTTGGTTATCCAACCCTATCTCCCATTATAGCCTCGCCTACCCTTATATGGGTCGCACCAAATAATATTGCTTCTTTGAAATCTGAACTCATTCCCATACTAAGATTTTTCAAATTATTTTTTTTTGCCATTTGATACAAAAAAGCAAAGTAGATTGATGAATCATCGTCTTTTGGGGGCAAACACATTAATCCATTTATTTTTAGGTTTTTAATGGCATCATTATAAAACTCATCAAAATTATCTATTGAGATTCCAGTTTTTTGCTTTTCATCGGCCAAATTAACTTGAATAAATAATTCCGTATTTTCTTTAATCTTCTCCGGATATTCTAATATCTTATCAACAAGTTTTTTTCTATCGATGGTATGAATTGATGAAAATAAATCTAAAGCTATTTTAGTTTTATTTGTTTGAAGTGGTCCAATAAGATTTAATTCAATATTCTTATATTCATTTATTAAATTTGGCCATTTACCTTTAGCCTCTTGTACTCTGTTTTCTCCATAATATAGATGCCCAATATCAAGTAGGGGCTTTATACTCTCAACATCAAATTTTTTTGTAACAATAATTAGTTTTATTTCGTCCATATTTCTATCAGCCTCATCTGCAGAAATCCTAATTTGTTCAAGAACAGTATTATAATTTTTAATTATTTCTTCCATAATTTAATTTTAGATCATTTTTCATAAATAAAGAAAATATTTAATCTTGATGAAGTTATTAT
>Ga0208261_1000119_pt1 | contig 32185 bp, 31 predicted proteins | sample Knorr_S7_td_DCM__FD_185595 | JGI IMG/M metagenome (GOLD analysis project Ga0208261, IMG submission 185595) | Marine microbial communities from Southern Atlantic Ocean transect - Knorr_S7_td_DCM_ad_131m_LV_B (SPAdes) (version 3) | ecosystem: Environmental > Aquatic > Marine > Oceanic | place...
GGGAATTGTTATAATTCGAATTATGTCTAATGATTTAGTAAGTGTAATAATCCCCTCATACAATAGATTTAAATATTTAATTAATGCAATTAATAGTGTACTTAATCAGACCTACAAAAATATAGAAATAATAGTTATAAATGATGGTTCTGAAGAAGAAGAATATTACAATTACAAATTTGATTCAAAAGTAAACATTATACATTTAGAAGAAAACCAAAAAAAAGTAAAGGGATTTTCTTCAGATTCTATTAGAAATATAGGGGTTAAAGAAGCATCTGGGAAATTCATTGCATTTTTAGATGATGATGACATCTGGATGGAAGAAAAAATTGAAAAGCAGGTTTTAGCACTAAATAATAGTGAATATAAAATGTCTTCTACTGAAGGTCTATTTGGATATGGAGAGTTTAAAGATGATGAATCATATGAACTTTATAACAGTAAAAAATTTTATAAAAAAATAAAGAAAAAATATAAGGGAACTAAATATTTAAAAGGAGGGAAATTTCCTGAAATTTGGGATCTAAAATTTATAAAAATTCATAACTGTATAATTCTTTCGAGCGTTGTTGTGGAAAAAGAAATTTTTGATATCTATGGTGGATTTAATGGTCTCCCAAATGGTGTTTCTGATTATGATTGCTGGATTGGTTTATAACATTTAACTTCCTCAATATACATAGATGAACCATTATTTTATTATGATGGAAAACATGGAAGCGGTAGAAACTACTAATCAATTAACTATTTCTTTTGCTAAATTAATTAAGTCATCTTTTTTTTCTTTTATTCCTATATTATTAATTGCGTTTGCATATTCTATTTCATAATTATCACTTTTCATAATAAAAAGTTTTGAAGTCTTGATGAATTTCTTAAAGAACGGAAATTTTGAGTACTGTTCAATAAACGATTTATTTACCAAGTAATAATCAATATACTTTTCATATTTCATTATTAACATTTCCATTTCTTTCTTGTCTGCCGATATTTCAGAAAAATAGGAAGCTATAACTTTAGAATTATTCAAAAACTTTTTAGGAATCTTATTAAAACTCTTTGGAGAAATTACCCAAATAATATCTGCCATACTTATAGTGTTTGTTGATATAGCACTATTTTTTTTATACCAATTTTCTCTAAATTCAGTAGCAATCTGATTGCCATACCCCTCTGTCAAATATGTTTTAATACCAGGGTTTTGATTAACTTTTATATTAAATAAAGTTTTTGATTTTAATGGAAAATTAAAAGACTTATCTTGATAAAACAAAATCGTTAAAACTGACTGATCCTGTCTGTGATTATCTCTATTGCTTTCCTTTGGTGTAATACAATCTTCAATAGAACAAAAGTTGTTCCATTTTTTAGCTAATATTCTAGACTTTTCATTACTAAAGTTAAAACCAACTATACCTCCAGTAAGGTTACGCTTTTTTAAGAGATTACTAGATACTGATAAATATTTCAAAGTACCTGTATGTGTCCAGTCGACTATTGAACCAGCACTTAATGGAGAATAAAAACCTTTTGAAGTTAAAATTACTCTTACAAAATTAAGATTTCCAGTTAAGAGGTTTCCTGCATCAAGCCATAATAAATTAACTTTTTCACTCAAAAGTGTCTCATTAATAATTGCACTTTTCCATGCATATCCTCCAAGCTTTTCATGCTCATCTCTTTTATTAAAAAAAGATGGATATTTTGAAAAATCAAAGAAACGATATTCTAGTTGTTTAAAATTTTCTTTAAGGTTATTTCGTTGAGATGACTCTAGCCCAATATCATAAAATATTACTTTTGTTTTATGTTCATAATGCGAAATTGACTTTAGTAGCTGTAAAAGGCTTTCGTAAAAATACTTATCTGCAGCTGTTACTATAACCAGTTCTTTTTTAAATAGCATTCTAAATCTAAATAAATTACCAATTACTGAAATTATCAGCTTAAAAATATCAAAAATTAAATATGCTACTTCTGAAATAAATACTGTAAATTTCTTTAATTTTATAGAGCTATTAATTGTCTTAAACATAAAAAACTAAATTAAAAAAATTTAATAATCTTCATAATCTTTTTGTTCAGCAAGAGGAGAGTTGAAGGCTGAGTTAATTTCATTTTTTATATGAAACCTCTTATCATTTAATTTATATACTGAACGAGCTAATTCTATAAACTCTTTATCGAATGAATTATTTTTTTCACATAACCTAATCTCATCTTCTGTTATCCAAAGATTTAGATTTAATTCTTTTAATTCAGAATAAAATTTATTGTATTCATTTATATGATTTTTTTTAAGTGCAGATGCAGATTTTTCAAGCAAATTAAATTCATTTTCTATATTTTCTAACTTCTCCTTGTCTGATATCTTTATTTTTTTTATATCTAAAATTGTTAATTTATCTATTAACTCACCATAAGAAACTGGGATTTTAATTGTCATAATTCACTACATTCCATTTATCGATTAATTTAAAATTACTGTTTCTAACATTATGGTAATAGAGATGTGAATCTGTTTTTATTCTTTCTACAAGATGAAGGAAGCTACTGTTTATACAATGTATTTCTTTTGCATTAAGAATTAATGTTTTGTAATAAAACATATTATCAAATAAATCTGAGTCTTTTGACATATATATAATATCCTTACTGTTTATATTCTTTAAATTATATGTATTTTCATGTGACTGATTATGAACAAGAATATAATTATCTTTATTAGCAGAATAATACTCACAAAGATGTGCTTCTAATTCCTGACCTTTTGATTCTTGGTCTGGGAGTCTGAAATAATCAAAAGAATAATCATATGGATAATCCAATTGCTCATAAAACCAGGTATTAAATGGGTTTTTCTTTACTTTTTCAAATCCAATTCTTAATATTCTTAAATTGTTTTTTTTAGCATAAACTTCTACGTCATCTTCAGAATTATTATTCGTTACTTGAAAAAATTTTATTTTATTATTATCTAAATACAAAAATTTAATCATTTCATAATAATGTGATTTAACAGGCAAATAAATAGTATCAAGACTTTCAGACAGTTTATTAATTAGCCCATTACAAATGATATGATCGCCCAATCCAAGATGGTGGTGAACTATAATTGTTTTCTCACTTATTTGGTCTAACTTGTAGATGTTATTATCTTTAATCAATTTTTTCTTTATAATATATTCATTTTACTAATCTTTTATCAAGTAAATAACTTTTAATTTTCTTTACTTTTCTTAAATGAAAGATTATTTTTTTTAAGATACTTCTATATTTCATATTTATTTTCCTGTATGCATCGTGACGTAATGTTAAAATATTATTTTCTTGTACGTCTTCAGAAATAATTATTTCATTCTTATTTTCTTTAATTTTGTTTATCCAATATAAAACAGTTAGTTTTTCATTGCTGAAAGCAGCTTCTTCTAAAGAGCTAGTAAATTCTTCCAATAATTCATAGGTTATTTCTTTGTAATCGTTGACAAACAGTATTGGTAGGCCTTCAAGATTTGAAAATGTTTCATGATATTTTGTTATAGGTATTGAGCCAGAATATAAAGTCTCCCATACTCTATGTGTGTCTACACCATTTCCCCAAGGGGAGAGTACAAAATTATTAAAATTTAGGTTATTAACATATTCGCTTACTTTAATATCTGGTGAATCTATATTTACCCAGTTATATTTTTCAAACTCTTTATATAACAATTCTCTTTCTTTATAATTTGTAATTCTGAAATTAATATACATAGATATGTCCTTCTCATTATCCTTTTTATGAATATTTCTAAAATCAGAATGTTTAAGATTTTTAGGAGAATAGTCATTTGATAAGCCATAGGGCAGAGGAACTAAAGATTCGTTCTTGTAATCTACATTTATTGAATACCACCTAGAAATACATTTTGGTTTTTTATCATATATCTTTTTTGTAATCATCGTATCTGTTTGATTTGTTAAAAGAATTAAATTATTTAATTTTGTTATTTTTTTCAAATCAGAGAAAAGATTTGGTAAAAAATCAGTATTACAAAAAATAATATCATTTTCATTTAGGGTAAAGCTTGTTTGTTTATAAGTTGTCATAGATTCAGATTGAAAATAAACTCTATTTTTTGAGTCTTTGAAATTTTTATACTCTTGCGTACTAATATTTTCCGCATATACAAAATCACAATTTCTTGCAAAATTATAACTTGATAAAATATCTTTTGGAGTTAAATCATTTATATACAATCTCATTATTATTTTTTACTTGATTTTAATAGACTAATTAATACCCCTACTACAAATTTTATTGGCTTTTTTATAAAAATAAATCTAAAAGTTAATATTCCTTGAACAAATCTAAATAAAGCATCCGGTCTCCAAGTATTTACAATATGGTAATTGTTATTATTTAGTTTCATGTGCTGGTCTTGATAATATTTTGACTTTGGATTATATATTCCCCTTACAGACCATGGCTTATAGCTACCTGCATAATGTATCAAAGATATTTCATTTTTCTCATTCTTTGACCTTTTATCAAAAAAATCTTGTTTTGTTAAATGAAGATTGTAATTTAAATATTCACTTAATTCAATATAATCACCATCAAAATATGAATTAAGTACATCTTGATCCCAATAGTAAACATCATCTTTTATTCTGTTTAGTTCTTCAAGTAGTTTTGAGGATGTAGAGTTTTCTAACCATTTTCTATAATTAATAACCATTACGCCAGCATTAAAGTATTTTTTACTTTTAAGATCTAAACGAAAATTATTGTCAATATTTTTATAGTTTTCATCTATAAAAGATTCTGTTTTTGCTGAAATTAAATATTCAGATTCACTAATTAATTTTATTTGATTTCTTAATATTTCGACAGGTGAACTGACACATATTATATCTGAATCCAAATATGTTATAAAGTTAATATCTTTTGGTAAGTATTGTTCAATAAAAAATCGATAATACGTTGCTTCAGAAATATGAGTTTTAAAAACTCTAGGAAATGTTTGTAGTAATTCATGATCTTTAAATTCATATATATCTATTTTCTTAAGATTTTTTCTTTTTTTAATTCTTTCTAAGTAGATAGCAAAAGACTCTGGTTTTCTGTGGATAATATATATATTTATTTTTTCTGTAGTTTTATCTAAAATCGAATTTATTGAGTTGTTTGCTTGTACGTTATAATTTTGATCAAAACAATATACAAAATTAATATCTTGGCTACTCATAAATCCTATTTACTTTATTAGCTTTAAGATTAATTTTCTTTGAGATATAGTAAACAAGTAATGATGTAAAAATAAATTTATCTATTGAAATTTTACTTAACTCTATTAACAAATTTTGAAAATCTTGATTTTCTACTGGGAGCCCTATACCTCCTAAAAAAGAATTTAAATTATCAATACTGAATATCATCAACAAAAACTTAAATGCTATTGCTCCCAAAAAGCTTGTTGTAAATATTATTAAGTAACTACTAAAACTAAAGAAAGAAGAAAAGAGCCCCAAGAGATAATTTGGCTGAGTATATGGTTCTAAGTTGCCGAATGAGTTTATAGCTTCTTGCAAAGCTGTTGTTTCTGATGTTTCAAAAAACAATATACCTAAAAAGCCAAAAACTGAAAAAATTATCAAATAATACTTAGTAATTGAATATTTATTCTTAATACTATCTGAATAATGTATGAATAACGATAAAGGGATTAAAGAATATAAATATCTATAGCCATAAGATGAAGCTGTTGAAGCCCAAATAAAAACAGTTGAAAAAACTTGTCCAAAAGAAAGAAATAATAATATTTTAAGTAATAATTTATTTTTTTTAGTAAAAATAATAATCCAAACATACAAGCAAGAAATAAATATAACTGGTGAGAACCAAAATATACCAAACTCTTTGCCAAATAGAATTTGAAATAAATATAAAAAATTGTTCTCAAGAAATAGAGGAAAATTATTAATACTATTTAAAAAAATATCTAATTTTTTACTCGCATCTCCATAAATAAGAACCGGGTTAATAGTCGCTATGCCGTAAACCTTATAATTTAGAAATACAAAAACTATAGTCGAGAAGATTATTGAAATATAAAAATTTACCTCAGTAATTAGCTTTTTAGAATTATTAAGTTTATTTGGAAATAGTAATTTAATTATTAAAGGTAATAGAACTACATAATAATTAGTCCACCTAACCAAAAGAGACATTAGAACACCCAAGGGAATTAAAAAAGAATAAAATTTTTTATTATTATTTTTTTCTGAATAAAAACTTACTGAAAGAAATGCTATGAGTGAGGTGGTAAAAACTTCATAGACATGAGTCATACTATATCTTTCAAAAGCAAAATATGGCAACCCTGAACCTAAGAATATTAATAAAATAAAATAAAAATTTTCATCAACTTTTAAAATTTTTAATACTTCATAAATTAAAAATATAGAAAGAAAAAAATAAAAAACTGAAGATAGGGAATATAGAAGAACTTTATAATTCATTAACCCATTAGGATCTGTACTGAATAAACTGTCAGAAATATTATCAATTATGCTTCCTAGAAATAGGAAAGGTGAAGATAAAATTCCTGTACCGATAAAGCCTTTCGGGGCTATTTTATTATTTTTATTATATCTTTTCTTTTCAAACCCTTCTAATTGATTTGAATAGTCAAAATCATAATCAATTACCAAGCTTTCAGCATGAGAATAGTAATCATGATCATCTCCACAGCATAATGGCTTTTCTATAAACCTAAAATCTGATCTAAGTAACAATAAAAATAAAATAACTAAAAAAAAGACTGTGCTTTTTTTATTTATAGTTTTCATTCTTATTACTCATTCTAAAAACATAATATCTATTAAGAGTGAACCTTATAATATAAATACCAAATCCGACTATTAAAAAAGCAATAACATTTAATTGGAACTTGTCTAAAAGAAGGGTCGAAAAAATATACTCTAATATACCTAACGAAACAGCTACTAAAAGAAATCTTGAAAATGATCGAGGATTTTCAGATTTAAATACAAACTTTTTTTGAATAAAAAAACTATTTATCGAAACCAGAAAAAAAGATAACCAAAATATTAAGGAATAATTGAATTTAAACAAGTCAGTGAAAATATAAATTGAAGCTGACCTCAATGAAACGCTTAATATGGAATTTGCTTGGTACTTAAGATAAAGAAATAAATTTCTATTTTTATTTTCCATTATTCAATTATATTTAGTATATGACAAATAGGACATATAATATATGCATACCTATATTCAATGAAGCTGAAAATGTTGAAAAGTTAATTGAAAAATTAGATAAATTTCTTCAAGACTCTGATAATAAGAATATTTTTAATATTGTGTTTTATGATGATGGCTCAACAGATAACACGGTTGAAATAATAAAAAAATATAATAAAGTAACTTTGCTCGAGGGAAAAGAGAATAGAGGTTTAGGACATGCTGTAAAAAATCTTATTGATTTTTCGATTGAAAAAAATGTCGATGGAATCTTTAAAATTGATGGAGACAACCAAATGAAGGTTTCTGAAATAAATAATTTTATTAAATATGAAGAGTTTAAGAAAAGCGATGTAATTTACGGTAATAGATTTAATTCAAATTTAGGTTATACCATGCCTAAATTTAGAAGGATTGGAAGTTTATTTTTTAAATATATTTTAAGAATATTTTCAATAAAGATTAGTGACCCAACAAATGGTTTTATTTACTTAAGTAAAAAATATATGGACGATTATAAAATAATTGGATCATATAATGTTGCTCAACAGATACTTCTTGACGCAAAATTGAGAAATCTTAATATAAACGAAATAGACATAACTATTACGTCAAGATCTGTTGGAAGATCGTTTATAGGAATTAAATATCCAATAATTGTTATTTCAAATTTGATTGCTCTACTTGTTTACAGAAAAACTGTTAGATACTTAATATCCCCAGGATTAATAATCTTTATTTTTGGAATAATTTTATTAATTGTAAATGTATTCAATTGGATTGTTGGTTATAAAGATACAATTATACAAGATGATATATTGATACTAATGATTATTGTTGGGATTCAGCTTTCAATTACAGGTTTTCTACTCGAAATATACAAAAATCAGCCTAGAAAGTAAATCTAAGGTTTAATTACTTTCCAAGAAATTTTTTCCGATTCAATAATTTCATATATCATCGATAAAGCCCACAATAGCAAAGTAGTCCCGTGAATATCCGGAATATTCTTTCCTTTTGTAATTTTTAATCCATAATAATTAATTTGACTCTTATTTATATAATAAGAAAATCCACCAACGCCATAAAAGTAGTGCTTCTCAATAAGAGGGATTTGATCGTAGAGAAACTTTTTAACCTCTTCTTCTTTATATTTTGTTTCATTGTGACAGCGATACAGGACATAAATTATATCGACCAAATCACACCCCTCTTGTGAAGGGTTGCTTTTAATACAAAGGTCAATTAATTTCTCTGGATAATGTATAGGTTTTTCTAGCCAATCAAGACCTGTTAATACTTTCATACATCCATTTATTAACTCGCTTCTTTCTGGGACAGGATTCAGATAATATCCTCCATCATTTGTATTTACTATTGAGTCAATAAAATTAGATAGTTCTTTAGAAGCTATTATGAATTCACTTTCATCAAGTTGAGTTTTTGAAAAAACACATAAGGCTGAAAATTGTGCTCCTGCAGACCAAGGTTTATTCCAATTTAACTTTTCTAAAAAACTTCTTATTTCATTATTTTTATGTGGAAAATCTGAATATTTTAATCTGTTTCTCTCGTTAACCTGAAATAAGGTAGATATAGCCTGCTTGCTTTCTGCTCTAATTCCATCAATTTTTATTTTGGAATCTTTTTCGAAACTATAGAGCCTAGTTAAGTTAAGCAACTTCTTTAATGTTTTTTTACTTAATCTCATTAAGTCTAAATCAGTAAAACCTTTTAAATAATTTAAATCAATAAATGAATTGTTAGGATAGCCTTTGGCATTTTTTTGAAAAGAGTTTATGTATTCAATCCAACCTTTTTTTTCATTATTTGTTAATTGATCCCATAACCCTGTAATGTAAAAAGATTTTAAGGCAAGACAAGAGAACCCAAGATTTAGATTCCTTCCATTTCTTAACAGGCCATCGCTAGCTGGAATAAATTTATAGCGATCTTGTTTACTCTCTAAGGATTTTAAATAATTAAAAACATTCTCAACTAAATCTTTTTCAAACTCTTTGATCATAGACTAACTTGAATTCTCATCCGAAATATTATTTCTATAAAGACCTACCATTCTAATCTCACTCAAACCGATCAATGAAAAGCCGTTGTCTGTAAGCGTCTTATTGACTTTTACAATTGTACTTTCTTGTTCAACCCCTCTTTCATTGCCAAAATCAACAGATACGTATTCAATCTTTTCATAAATACCTTCTGTTCCTTCTAAAACTTCTGGCTCGTAACCTTCAGCATCTACTTTCAACAATTTAATCTTATTACTTGTTGCAATCGAATCTAGTCTAGAGACCTTAACATGTTTGAATTCGGAAACACCAAAATCAACAAATGAAGAATTTCCCCCCGTGCTGTCAATAAAAAAATCTTGTGTAGTGTTTTTATCTGATAATCCTAAGTTATAAAGGATGCAATTTTCCTCAGGATTATTATATTTAAGGCAATCAAAAATTTCTTTGTCTGGTTCAAAAGCTACATAGTTTAAATTCAACCCTTTTTCTTTTAATGAAATATTTAACTCTCCTATGTTTGCACCACAATCAATTACTGTTTCACCATCTGAAAAATTTATCATATCTAACAAGTAAGCATCTCTAAATTTTTGAAGTTGTGAATCATAGTTATTAACTAGTCTTAAAACTCTCTTGTTTACAAATGCAACCTTTCTTCCATATTTAGATTCTTTTATATAGAAATTATCATGATAAATAAGTCTTCCATCATTTCTATAAAATAAATTAATGATTAAACAAAATAATTTTTTTTCTGTAAATAGAACAACCAAAGAGAAAAACTTGCCACATATAATCAAAATAATTTTCTGGATTATATTCATATGATTTATATCTTTGTTCCTTAGAAAAAATGGAGGTAGATTAATAATAGAGTTATTTGAGTTGTTCACTATATATATGAATATAGTAGATTTTTTTATTATTTGAAAAACAAAGATAACTTTTATAGATATATATTTGTTATGCTTTTATATATAACTAAGGATAAAAAATTAAAATATTAGTAGTCGGAAGCAATGGGTTAGTTGGCTCTTCTTTGGTAAGAGTTTTAAACGATACAAAAAATAATTATGATGTAATTCCTTCCAACAGAAATGATGCCGATCTGTTCGATTCTGAGCAAACAAAAACTTTAATAGATAATTCAAGACCAGACATATTGATTATTGCTGCAGCTCGTGTGGGAGGTATAGTCGCAAATAATACTAAACGAACAGAGTTTATTCTAGAAAATTTAAAAATAAACATGAATCTACTAGAGGCCTGTATCCCTTATCCCGAAATAAAAATTATAAATCTAGGCAGTAGTTGCATATACCCATTAGATGCCAGTGATCCTATTAGTGAAGATAGTTTTATGACCGGAAAATTAGAGCCTACAAATTCACCTTATGCAATGGCCAAAATAGCTGCTATTGAAATTGGTAGGTCTCTCAATACACAATTTAACCACAATGTAATCAACCTCATGCCAACAAATCTGTATGGTCCAAATGATTTTTACTCAGAAACAGACAGTCATGTTATTCCAGGTTTAATATATAGGATGCATACAGCAAAGAGTGAAAATCTCGATAATTTTAAAATTTGGGGTACTGGGCAACCTCTAAGAGAGTTTCTTTATGTTGACGATTTATCTTTAGCTATAAACTTTATTATTGAAAATGAAATTACTATTGATCTCTTAAATATTGGGAGTGGTGATGAAATATCAATTAAAGAACTTGCTGAAAAAATTAAGGCTGTTGTTGGATTTAAAGGTGTTCTACAATTTGATGAGTCCAAACCTGATGGGAATCCGAGGAAACTTCTAGATTCCTCTCTTATAAATAATCTTGGCTGGGAAAGTACTATAAAACTAGAAGATGGTCTAGAAAAAAGTTATGATTGGTTTTTAAATAATAAAACTTAATTAATTGGATGTTCCCAGGTTGGGCTTAAAAGGTTTTCAGATATTAACACTTGTTCTCTTTTAGCTTCATTAAGATCATGGTCAACCATCATTTGAACTAAGTCTTTAAAACTAGTCTTAGGAATCCACTCAAGATTCTTTTTTGCTTTTGTCGGATCTCCTAATAAATATTCAACTTCATTAGGTCTATAATATTTTTCTGAAGTTGTTACAAAGTCTTCCCAATTTAAACCTACTGCTTCAAAAGCTAACTTTGCAAACTCTTTAACTGAATGTGTTTCACCTGTTGCTAATACCCAGTCATCAGGTTTATCATGCTGCATCATTAACCACATTCCTTCAACGTAATCGCCAGCAAACCCCCAATCTCGAGATGCATCAAGGTTTCCTAAGGTCACTTTTGATTGTATCTTATGATATATACGGCCCACTGCTTTTGTAATTTTTCTTGTTACAAATGTTTCTCCTCTCATTGGAGATTCATGATTAAACAATATCCCATTCACGGAAAATAAATCATAAGACTCTCTATAGATTTTTGTTAAATCATGCGCAAAAACTTTTGACGCTGCATAAGGACTTTTTGGTTCGAAGGGAGAATCTTCATTTAATTTTTGTTTTAGCCTTCCCCCATACATTTCAGAGGAAGATGCTTGATAATATTTAATTTTTTTCTCACTGTGTCTTATAGCCTCTAGTAAAGCTACAGAACCCAATGTTCCAGTTTGAGTTGTAAAAGCAGGATTCTTAAATGATACACCTACATGAGATTGAGCAGCTAAGTTATAAACCTCATCAGGCTTTATCGTGTTAATAAGAGTGTTTAATGATGTAGAGTCTAGTAAGTCCGAAAAGTGTAATTGTAATTTCTCGCTTTCTCTATATTGTGAAATTAATTCTTCAATTCTTGATGTATTGAAAGTTGAAGTTCTTCGTATTGTACCGTGTACTGTATAGCCTTTTTCAAGTAATAATTTACTTAAATAATATCCATCTTGGCCAGTGATCCCTGTAATTAGTGCTGTTGACATATGATTAATATTATATATCCAATTAACAATTAAAACTATTCTTCTTTTTGAATATGAGATTCTTGAAAATTAAAGAATATTCCTAATAAGGAGTAATAAATAAATGGAAATTGTACTCCTTCCATTGTTATGTCTAAAGATGAATTAATCATTACCGGGATAAAATATATTAAAATTTCTAAGTTTTTATTTTTTTGGTACCAAACATTTAAAACTGATAAGTGAAATAAAGTAAATAATAGAAGTTGAAAAATTCCCCCTCTTGCCAAAATATTTATAAAATAATTATGTACATTTTCATTCAACCCATCTCTCCCCAGCCTGCCTGGTGCAGATGGATCAAGCATTACGGGAATAATTTCGTTATAACCATAGCCCCTTAAGAGAATATTTTTGTTGTTCATGTCTTCTATTACATCTTGCCAAATGTCTAATCTCCAATTCGTAGTATTGTCGTGTGAAACAATCCTGCCGTTTTCAAAATATAGTGAGAGAAAAGCCTTTCTTGTATCATTTTTCTTTGCAATCTCTTGTATTGTGTCATTTAAAGGCTGTACTGTTTGTTCTCCAAATCCAGGGTTGAAATTAAAATCTACATCACCAATATTGTATGTTGAAGCTATAAATGTTATAGACCCTATAAGTAGAATTGATAAAGTTTTTCGAATGTTTGATAGAAGATATTTTCTGTGAAATATAAGCATTCCAAATAAAAATACAAAAGCAGAAAGAAAAGAGCCTCTACTCATTAAAAGCAACAATGGCAACAATAAAGAAATTGAAAAAACCAAATACAGTAAGTTGTAATATTTATTTTTCCCAACTTTAAAATACACAAAATTAATTGAAATGGCAGTCATCATTATGTCAGAGGCTTTATTGAATGTGAATTTATCTGAAAATTTAATAAAGAAGTCCATAACAAAATTTGGATAGTAGCCAGTCGAGAAAATATAATGTACAAATGGTATTAATAAAATTGGATAAATAAATATATCTATTAATTTTTTGTATTTATTTATATCTTGAAATATAACCAATGAAATATATAGAATTGAAGCAGTCCAGATATATGAACTTGTTCTAAATGTATAGGCTGAAAAAATATTAGTTCCGTATAGAAATATGCTTATAAAAAAAGTTAAAACTATAGCGGATAAAATAGAGAGGCTTAAGGAATAGTCATCTAGATTCAGTAAATTAAGATTATAAAATCTTAAAATTATAAATAAAAAAGTGGCTAGAAAACCAATACCAACAATTAATTTTCCCACTTGCTGTCCGGAAATCATGAAACCTACAATTGAGCGATCAAAAATAAAAACTATTCCAATCAATAAAGAATAAAGAACTACCGAACTATCTTTAATTTTCATTAATATATTTTTCATAAGTTTTATTCAAAATTAAGAATACACTACAAAATATAATATAAATTAAATTTTCTTATGATGTATGTATATAAGGAGAATAAACTTATCTAAATATAGGATTTAATTTAAATACTGTGAAAACTAAAAAAATAACATTTGTTTTTTTATCAGATAGAAAAAAAAGACTAGAGACTGCAGATAGTTACGCAAAAGAGTTCTTCTACTCTTATCATCATTTAAATTCAACATATAAAAATGTAAAAATCATTGAATTTGACAATTCAAAAGATTCATTTTTAGACAAGCTTCTTAGAAAATTATCTGACTTACCATTCTTTAGTTCAAAAATTATAAACAAAGAAAATTTTAAAATATTATTAAAAAATAATGTTTTGATTTTAACTAATCAAAGAGTTGGATTTTCCATTCTCCCGCTCCTTATATTTCTAAAAATTATTAAAAGATTAAAAGTAAATATTTTCATAATGGGATTATTTAATAAAAAAACAAACTACAAAATTAAAAGTTTTTTTAGATCTATTTTTATTGGTGTACTAGTTTTCTTTACTAATAATATAATCTTCCTAAGTGAGGGCGAGTATAAATACGCAATAAATAAGCTTCCTTTTTGGAAGAACAAATTTATATTTATTCCTTTTTCTATTGACCATGATTTCTGGAAATTTAAAGAAAAAAATAACGACAAAAAAGAAATCTTATTTATAGGTAATGATGGTCAAAGAGATTATAAATTTGTTATAGAACTTGCTAAACATCTAAGTGATTTTAATTTTACTTTTGTAACAAATAATATTTCAAATGAGGATATTCAATCGGATAATGTAACTTTAATAAATGGCTCGTGGGGCAATAAAGAATACTCGGATAAATTTATACATCAACTTTATACGTCCGCGTCAGCAACAATAATCCCTATTAAAGAAAGCCTTCAACCTTCCGGACAGAGTGTGGCGTTACAATCTATGTCTAGTGGCACACCTGTAATTATTACTAAAACGAAAGGCTTCTGGGCACCTAATGACTTTAATGATAATACAAATATCTTATTTGCAACTAGTAATGAATTAAGTGAATGGGAAAATAAAATCTATTCAATCATAAACGATAAAAAATTTAGTAAAAAAATTGCTAGTAATGCAGAAAATACAATTAAGAATAAATATACGCTTGATATTTTTGACACAAAAATAGAAAACTTAATATAGAAACTTTTTATTGGTTTTTTAGCTTAAAAGATTTTTTTCTACTATAAAAAAAACTTTTTATAAAGTTTTTCTTTAAATCAATTGTTCTTTCGCTCAAATACTCTTCTTTATTCTTAATCATATGAATAAATAATTCCTCATATTCTCTCGACATAATCTCAGCATTAAATCGATAGTCTTTTAATTTATTAAAATAATTTTCATAATTTTCCATCATTTCATTCAATTTAATTTCAAGATTATCAATATTAAATTCAATTCCATAATCAGCACAATATTCAGGCATTCCGCCACTATTAATATATAGTAAAGGAAGACCGCATTGAGCTGCTTCAATGTGATGATTTCCTGACGGTTCATTTAAGGATCCTGTTATATATAGATGGTTTTCTTTAAGTTTATTTGCTAAATCTATTCCTGAAAGTGGAGAGACAAATTGTGCATTTTTAAATTGAAATTTTTTTGGAAGGTTTCCTATGTATGTAAAATCTATTTTTTCTTTCCAATCTTCAAAACTAAGCAAATCATCAAGTTTTGAATAAGCATCAAATCCTTTATTCCAATTTGCTCCCCAATGATGAGTAACTATTTTTAGTTTTAAATTTTTATTCCAAATATCTAAACCTCTATTATTAAATATTTCATTATTTGCGCCTGCCATAATGACTCTATTGTTTTTAGTATTTAAGCCTTGATCTAAATAAAGCCTCATTAGCCAATCGCTTACAAAAACTGTCTGATCGGCTACATTATTTGCCCCAATAAGATACTTATTTACAAAATTTGTACCCTTTCTTTCATCACATTCATTAATTCTATGCACGATTAAAGTTTCAGATTTAACATAGTTTAAATAATCAATAACATCCATATGTGTAAACGCTGAAGATTCCGAGGTTCTTCTTGGTTCAGTAATTAAAATTAAATCAATATCATCATCTAAAAGATGATTTACTACCTCATGACCCTGGAGTCTTAAATATTCAATTAAATTTTTTGCAAATAAATTACCGCCCCCCCATGGTCCTTCTTTTATATTTGTTCCAATACTAAATTTCATTTAACCCACTAAATAAACTTTTAAACTCTTTAAATCCTTCGGGAATGGTGTATTGTAATGATTTGTTATATGCAAAATCTACATCAGGCTTAGCATTTTTAAAGTTGTCCATATCAAATAATGATTTAGCTGGAAGAATTTCTTCAGCGATGCCAACCCTAGTTGAGATTATTGGGGTTTTAGTTAAACCACATTCCACAACAGACTGGGGACCTCCTTCAAACCTAGAGGAAACTATATATAAATCTAAGCAATTATATAGATCATTAATCATATCAAAATCAACCATTTCAAAATAATGGAAAGGAATACCTAGTTTTTTAAAATTATTAATTAAATAATTTCTTCTTTTGCCCGTTAGAACAACTTCTAGATTACTTTTATCTTTAATCATTTCAGTAATTATTTCTAATAATTGATCAGGTCCTTTTGATAATTTCGGACTTATCAAGTCCGAACCTTCAGTATCTCTTTGAAAAGAACCAATTAAAAATGCATCTTCTTTAAAGTCATATTTTTTTCTTATGTTTTCATTTTCTTTACTAAACCAAATATGCTGATTAACCCAAAATGGTATAGATGTAATTTTTTTATTTGTAATCTCTAAAAGCTGTCTTTTAGTTGTATTTGAAATTACATGATATTCGTCTACAAACTTATCCCTTTTGAAAAATTCTCTTTTTTCTTTTGGTCCAAATTTTTTTTCATCTATGTGATAAATTGAGCAAACCACCTTTTTATTTTTTAAATGTCTTTTTGGAATTTTCCTCCAAGTCCAAGGAGCTATAATCCATATTATTTGAGATTCTTTAATTGATTCTGTTGTTAAATCTTTATTATATTCCAACCATTCATCTTTAAGCCTGTCAACGACCCATGATTCGTTTAATGAATTTAGATATATTTTCATTGGTTGAAATAATTATAATTTAGTCAGGGTTATTGTAATGAATCAATTAATAAAGTTGGTTTTAATACGTACATCATATATGTAGAGGTAATATAATTTAAAAATGAAAACAGATAAATCATGAGTAAAAAAAAGATACTAATTACAGGGATTACTGGTCAAGATGGGGTATTTTTAACAAAAAAATTGTTAGAAGAAAATAATAATATCCACATATCTGGATTCTCTAGAAATGCTGAAACAAAAGAATTCTATAAAAAACTTCAGTATTTAAATAATAATCTTACTTTAGAGAACTTAAACATAGTAAATGTAAATATTTCTAATTTTTCTGCAGTTGCTGATTTTGTTAATCAATTTAAACCAGATTGTGTCTATAACTTAACTGGACCAAGTTCCGTATATAATTCTTTAGAAAGCCCTGTTAATACATCGTTAGAAATGACTACAAACTTTATGAATTTGATTAATGCATTAATTCAAAATAATAATTATTCTAATTTTTTTCAACCATCAAGTTCAGAAATGTTCAATCAAGATACATCTAGCCGTTTAGATGAAGGGAGTGCTTTTAACCCTCTTTCTTCTTATGCTCTCTCTAAATTCTATATTCATAAGTTTATTGAAATACTCAGAGAAAAATATGAATGGAACATATCTAATGGAATATTGTTTAATCATGAATCAGAATTTAGAGAGAACAATTATCTCATAATGAAAATCGTTAATGGTGCAATAGATATCAAAAACGGAAATAAGGATGAACTCACCATTGGAAGTTTGGAGATGACAAGAGACTGGAGTTTTGCTGGAGATATAGTTGAAGCTATGCAATTATTAGTTGAGCAAGGAAATAATGCAAACTATGTCTTGGGATCTGGAGTTGGAAAATCAATAAAGGAAATTGTAGAGTTTGTTTTTGAATATTTTAAGCTTGATTGGAAAGATTATGTTAATGTCAATAAAGAACTTTTAAGAACAGGGGATCCAACACATGTTGTATCTAACCCTAAAAAAATATTCAACGATACAGGGTGGAAAACAACAACAAGCTTCGAAGAATTATTAACAAGATGTATAGAATACAAAGAAAAAATTAAGTGATTTTAATCGGATCTATTTTTCTTTTTACACAATTTGCATAATATTGTTGCTCTTTTTTAAATTTCGTTGAAATATTATTACTAAAATTTAAATTGTATAATGGTGTTTTAATTATTGATACCCTATATCCTTTTTCTAAAATATCACTCATTAATTTGTAATCCTGAGAAAAAATAAATCTTTCATCATAACCCCCAAGGGCGCTCAACACACTTTTCTTAATAAATAATGTTCCATGAATAAAAGGGTTTTTGTACTTCATTATTAATTTTATTGGAAAAAAGTAAGATAATCCTGGGATTACTCTTCTATGCCCAATTATATTCGAACGAGCCGAGCATCCGTCCAATTTATTTGATTCAATAAATTCAAACTGTTTTTGTATTCTTTCAGGCATGCTTGTATCATCTGCATCTTGTCTGGCAATATATGTACCTTTTGAATGGTTAAGAAGCTTATTTAATGATTTTGTTAAACCTATGTTCTTGTTGTTTCTAAATAAAAATATATTCTTATTTGTTCTTGAATAATTTTCACAAATTTCATATGTATTATCATTAGAACAATCATCCATTATAAGAATTTCTATATTTTGATATGTTTGATTTAACATGCTCTCTATTGATTTTGAAACAGTATCTTCTGAGTTATAAGTACTCATGATAAAAGAAACTAAGTCTTTACTATCTTTCATCTGATACTCTTTGAAATTGGTCTAACAATTTCTGTTTGTTTAAATAACTTGAGATAAAATCTAAATTTTCTTTCCCAGTTTCAACTATTAATTCATGTTTTTTTATTAACTCTAATTTTTTCTTCAAATCATCGTAGTCAAATTGATTAAATGATAGTTTATAATCTTTAGGAAAATATTCTGAAACACCGCCTGTCCTAGGAAATATTGATGGAACCCCGACAGAAGAAGCCTCACATAGCAACATAGGCTGACCCTCGTATAATTTAGTTGCTGTTACAACAGCCATTGACTCACTTATCAGAGTGAGTACTTCTTCATTAGTTTTTTCACCTAGAAATTTAATATTTGAATTATTATATTTATTTTTCAAATTGCCTAATAGTGGTCCATTTCCAACTATTTTTAATTCGATATTATCAAAATTACAACTTATGAAAGTTGATATCAAATCTTCAACACCTTTTTCCTTTGAGATTCTTCCAGCGTAAATTATATAGTTTTTTGTATTTTCAATTTTTTTATTATTATTTATATTTAGAAAATTAGGAAAAACTTCTATGTCTCTTTCCCCAATTAAATTAGTCAAATAATTCTTATGAAAGTCAGTTAGAACAAAAATTTTTAAGTTGTAATTTTGTAATATTTTGAAATACTTCTTGCCATAACTGTTAATAAATGCTGACTTTATAAAAGATTCTTTATAATATTTATTGAACAACCCTAAAGATTTCTTGTCTTGACCGCAAGCATTGCAAACAGAAGCGTTTCTCAAGTGAATATTTGTATTAAACGACCTGGTGCAATCATACCTAAAATTATGTAATTTTAAAATAACCTTAACTGGGTACTTTTTTAATAATTTAAAAATACCTAAAGAAGCTTTAAACCAAGTATTGTGAACGTACACAATATCAGGCTTAAATTCAGATAATATTTTTTTAAGCCTTTTTTCACTACCTTTGTTCCTATTGAATATAAATGAGATTGATTGAGATAAATATTGATTTATATTATTTGAAAAATACAGTGTTTCTACTTCGTAATTTTCTTTTAGCAATTCAACTTCATTATCTACAGCTACGTCTTCACCGCCTAAAGTTTGATAATTTGTATGAACAACTAGTATTTTCTTCATTCTGAATAAAGCTTAATATATCTTGAAATCATCCTCACTAAGTTAATATTAACCTAATGAGAGTTATTCTATTCTTTACATATGGTATTTCATTGCTTGAATGGAAAAAAAGCGGATTATTAGACAGGGAAATCAAGCTCTATGAGAAGTTAAACAAAGACTACGGTTTAAATTTTACATTTGTAACTTATGGTGATAAATCAGATTTTGGTATTTTGAATGAATTACCATATATAAATGTTATTCCTGTATATGGAACATTAAAATATGACAAATCGAAATTTTCTAGATTTTTAAGATCTTTTTTTATACCCTCAAAAATAAGGGATGAAATTAAAGATGCAGATATTTTAAAAACAAATCAACTACTTGGTTCCTGGGTTGCAATAGTAGCCAAATATATTTTAAAAAAACCTCTTATTGTTAGGACTGGATATGATCTTTTAACTTTTAGTAAAAAAAATAAAAAGTCAAAAATAAAAATTTTTTTCTACTATCAATTAACGAAGTTATCAGTTCAATTTTGTAATAAGTACATTGTCTCATCAATTGTTGATTATGAATATATAAAAAACATGCAACACAAACATTCTAAAAAAATTGACCTAATAAGGAATTGGGTTGATTCTGCTGAGGTACCTGAATTTACTAAAAGACACAGTAGTCAAATAATTAGTGTAGGGAGGATAGAAAAGCAAAAAAATTATAAACTACTTATTGAGAAATTTAAAGATTCTGGATTATCAATAGACTTATATGGAGAAGGCTCCTTAAAGCAAGAGTTAATTAAATTTGCAGAAGAAAAAAATGTAAATTTAAACATTCATTCACCCATTTCAAATAAGGAGCTAATTGAGACTTTGGGAGAATATAAAATATTTATTTCAACATCTAGTTTTGAGGGAAGTCCGAAAGCAATACTAGAAGCAATGTCATGTGGTTGTGTAGTTTTTGCAAAACAAAATGAAAATGTTAAAGAAATAATTAAGAACCGAGAAAATGGATTTATTTTTGAAAAAGACGATAACATTCTAGAGAGTGTAAATAATATAATCAATAGTGAAAATGAATGGTCACGTATTTCGTCAAATGCAATTGATGCAGTATCAAAATCTGGTTTCTCACTTAAAGAAGTAATAGACAAAGAATATGCTATCTATAAAGAACTAAGCCTTTCTTAATTCCCTTTGTTCATCTTTAATATCTATTAAATAATGGAGGTCATATTTAATTTCTTGAATGTTATGCGTAGAATTAACTATTGTAACTTCAGAATCAATCAATTGCTCGTTTATAAGTTTTTTTGAATCATAATCAAGATTTGAAGTTGACTCATCAAGAAATAAAATGTCTGGTTTTGAGAGCATAGCTCTTATAAATGAGACTTTCTGCATTTGTCCGGAGGATAATGTTTTATTTGTAACTTCCTTATCAAGACTCTCTTTATTATTTTCGTTAAATAATTTATATTTATGAATATATTCATCCATTTCCTCATCTGAAATTTGTAAATTATTACCATATAAAAGATTGTCTTTTAGAGTTCCGCTAACAATTAACGGAGTTGCACCAACGTAAGCGTACCTATCTGAAGTCGAGATTACTGTTCCTTTTTCAGGAACAAGGATTCCGGACATAATACCTATCAACGTTGATTTTCCTGAACCGTTAACTCCAGTTATGAGAGTATGTTTATTTTTTTCAATTGAAATATTTAAGTCTTCAAATATATACTCTTCGTTTCCAAAATATTTAAATGAAACTGAATTAACTTCTAAAACATTATCTCCAGCTAGTTCATCTGAAGTAAAATGTACTTCTTTTTTTTCTTTAATTTTATTTTTTTCAAGATCATTTAATTTTTCTAAGTGGACATGAGAATTAACAACTAGATTTAAGGTTGTGTTGAAATTACCCAGTGTTTGGAAAAGTCTCAACATTATTCCAATAAACTCTAGTGTTATTAAAGTTGCAAAATTAAAAAAAGAAATCAATATAGCAAGAATAAACATCGTAACAAAATTAGGAGTTATATTATTTACTGCACCAAACTTAAAATTATTTAAAACTGCTGAGTAATAGCTCCTTAGGGTATTTTTGAAATTATCTAACTCCCTATTAGTTGTTGTTAGAATTTTTATTAAATATATATTCTCAAGTACTTTTTGAATATTCTCTAAAGTCTTGTGCTCATTAACATACGCCTCATGAATATATTTTCTTCCTCTGCTAAGAAAATATCTTGTTGGGAAAAATAAAATTATTGCTCCAATAAAAAAATAGACTACTGAGTCAAAATTTGTAAAAAGTAAATATCCTGAAAAAACTAGTATTTGCAAAAAATAGTTTAATGACGAAGCTAATGAGCCATAAAAATAAGAAACATTCCTACTTAATTCATTGACATAAAAGTATGCATCTGCAATTGAATAATTACTCTTAGAGAATACTTCTTTCATTAAATGTGTTCTTAAATTTTCCTCAACCTGCAATTGAAGGGACTGTATATTAATTCTTTCTATAAAAATAAATAAAAATCTTAAAAAAACAATTAAAGCAAGTAAGTATAGATTGTCCAATACATACTCAACATAAAAAGGTCTATCTGTAACTTCTTTATTAATTAAGCTTGCAAAAGAAAGTATTACCAATATATCAAAAAAAACAGTTAAATTAGCAAGAAAGGCTGAAAAAAGTATCCTTGCCTTTTTTTTATTCACAGAAGTTAGTTGAGAAACAAAAATTATATCTCTAAAAATTACTCTTAATTTACTCACTTTTATAATCCTAACTGTTGCAATTTTCTTATTATTAAGAAAAGTTTTTTTTCTTATTTAATAGATCAAAAATTAAATTATAAGATTGTTTTGTTTTTGTTTTATAATCACTATCTGGCTTAAAGCCTTCCGTCGTATACTTATTATACATTTCGTAAAATTGATCAAATACACCAACTATGACTTTTTCGGTTTTATTTTTGTTTCTAATTTCATAAAAACTTTGATAATCATCTGATTTGGTAAAAATAAAAGGGAAGTAATATTCTTTATCTTCAGCTTTAAGTAATAAATCATTTTTATAATTACCAGTAACGCCCCATGTGCTCTCAAATAATATGCCATTATCAATTTTAATTTTTATAGAACCATTGAGATCAATATTAAAATCATCTAAGTAATTAATTTCACGTTTTTCAATTACATAATCTCTATTTTGCAAATTAAAAAATAAAGATATTGGATAAATTCCAAGATCAAATGTAAAGCCACCACCTTTTGATTTGTCGTATCTATAATCGCTTTTATCAAGTTCAGGAATAGTAAAAGAAGCTTTTACTTCAATAATTTTTTCATTGTCAAAAACATTCTTTGCTTCTTTCCATAGAGGATGATGAAGATACATTAGGGAGTCAAAAATAATTTGATTCTTGTTTAACTCAAAAATATTTTCTTCATTTAAATACTTAGCTGATGTAGTAAGTGGTTTTTCTATAATGAATTTTTCAGAAAATTTCTGAAGTTTATTAAAAATTTCAATATGAGTGGATGGAATAGTTGCGATTACAATCGCATCAAAACTTGATTCTAAGGAAAATAATTCATCATAATTTAAATATGTAATATTATTCTTATATATTTTTTTTGAAATACTTCTATCTAAAACAAACAGTTCTGTTAATTTTGGTAACTTAATTATAGAATTTAAAATTCTTTTTTTAACATGTTTACCATTGCCTACAATTAATATTTTCAATTTTCACACTTCTGAATATTACTAATTTTACATTTAATTCTGTCTTAAAACCTTGAATTACATTACTATTTATTATGTGAAATTATTTACAAAAAAAAATTAATTTGACCGTGTCAAAAATTATAGAATTTCAAGAACCGTACAAGTCTCAAAGAATAAAGAGATATGTAGAAAAATCTCTTAAAGCCAATTATTACACTGCAGGCGAATTTGAAGAAAAATGTAAAATATTCTTATCAAAAAATTTTGGTTTTAAAAATACTTTAATTACACATAGTGCAACAGGGGCTCTAGAGATAGCCGCTCTCCTTTTAAAAAAACAACATTCAAACAAAACTGTTTACTTACCTTCTTACACTTTCTCTTCTACAGCAAATGCCTTTATTAGAGCTGGTTTTAAAATTAAATTTTTAGATGTAAATGAAAATAATATGATGATTGACTTTAAAGAAGCTAGTGAAAAAGCTTCTGGTAATATTTTGGTTCCAGTTCATTATGGAGGTCATTCAGTAGAAATGGATAATGTTTCTTCTTTTATGAAAGAAGGTGTACTTATAGAAGACGCGGCTCAAAGTTTAGGAACAAGTTGGAAAAACAAGCAGGTTGGTTTATTTGGGGATCTTTCAGCAGTTTCATTTCATCATACAAAAAACATTCAGGGTGGTTTTGCTGGTCTAATTTCCGTAAATAATAAAAAATATTTAGAAAGAGCAAAATATATATACGAAAGAGGGACTGATAGGTCAAAAGTAATGAGTGGTCTAAAATCTAAATATGAATGGGTAGAAATAGGGTCTAGCTTCCAAGTTCCTGATTTAATTTCAGCAATAATATTAGCTCAGCTTGAAGATTTGGATTTGATCACAAAAAAAAGAAAAGAAATTTATGATTTTTATACAAAATATTTCTCAGATGAGAAATTTTTAAATTACTGTTATCAACCAATAGTTTCAAAAAATTCTAAAACTAATTATCACGCGTTTTATTTAATATTTAATACTTATAAATTAGCTAAAGACTTCATAGCTTTTACAAAAAAAAGAGGAATTAGTTGTTTCATAGGATACGTCCCACTTCATAATTCAGTAAAAGGAAGGATGCTTAAATTAGACAAGGAGTTATCTAAAACTGAAAAATATTCAAAACTGGTCGTGAGACTTCCTTTACATACAAATATTAATAAACAAGATTTAAAAAGAATAAAAAATGTCTTTAATGAGTTCTTTATTGATAAATAAAAATTAGTCTTGCAAGATGAGGATTTACGTAAGTTCCCTTGTTTAACAAATTTTTAATCTGATATAAACTTAGCCATTGAAAGTTTTCTTTTATATCTGAAATTTCTTTGTAGTCAACATTCTTTACTAATCCTAGATTTCTTTTGTTAAGAAGCCTTCCTCCATCTTCTGAAAGCCATTGATTAAAAATGTAGTCTTCTTTATTTGTTTCATAATCCTCAAATAATTCAGAGTAATTAGGTTTTCTACCTCCATGTGCTCTGTTTAAATTTGAAAAAGTAGCTTGAAGTGTTGGACTTAACTGTATTAAGTTATAATTTCCTGGTTCAAATTTAGCTTCTACAAGATAATGAGGTAATCCCTTAATGTAACTTCGCAAAAGACCAAGCAATCCACTATCTTGATTCGCCTCTGATAAAATAGGCTGATCCCACCCTTTATCACCAACTTCTCTTGAAGAAGAATGATTTACCCTAATTCCGGTGATTCTAAAAAATTGCCCTGAAGAATGTTCTATATTCCCTGTAGAATCAGAATCCCATAAATTACAATCATTAACATCTATATTTTCAATTGTCGCATCTAGATTTTTAACTATTTTTTCATACCAATCATTTATATCGTTCTCATCATATAAGATATTTGTACACATAAAATGTTCTATCGTTTTCTCTATTTCAATATTTGATTTATCTGAAAAAAGATTTTGCAATTTATCTTTTAAATTATTGAATTCTTCAATTTTGTCCATATACAAATTATATGGAATTTCCTAAGTGAATAAAGTAAATAAATAATTATTAAAAATAATTACTCACTTAACTTTCTAGTCCGTTTATAAAAACTAATTCTTTATATATTTATATAATAATTTTATATATATTTTTTTTATTTTATCTAACACCAGTTTTGAAATAATTAGTTTTGGTTTTATTGATGTTGGTAAAATAATTTCTTTATATTCTTTGCTTACAATTGATTTAATTTTAATTGTTGCAAGCCTATGTTGAATATATTTTTTCTGATTAAATGATATACTGAAATTTGATTGTTCTATCAGTCTTAACATGGCAAAGAAATAACAATAAGAGATTTTTGACATTTTAGTATTTAAAGTCATAGAGCTCTCTCCAGCCCATGAATTAGCTAAATTCTTTTGTAATAAATATGTTCCGTTTCCATTAAAAACAGAGTAATAATTCATATAAAAATCAAAACCAAATAAATATTTAGTGCATTCAATATGCTTAAGTGACAAATAAAAACTTTCTTTTAGTGTTTCGGTTCTCATCAATGCGGCTGTCGGTGTTACAGGTAAAATATCATCTATGCCTATAAAGGAATTGATTATCTGACTTTGGCTTGCAACGCCTTCTTCGTACTTATAATACCCGCTAATTACTTCCTTACCCTTTGAGAATTCTTTGTGTAAAGAAATATTTGAGACTACGCAATCTACCTGATCTTTTTTAATTATTTCCATACAATCAGAAAAGAAGCTATCTTCAAGCCAATCATCATCGCAAGTAAACTTTGCATATTCTGTTGTAAGTGAGTCAATAGCATACGCAAAATTATCTATTGGAAAAACTGAATTCTCATTTCTAATATATTCGAGATTAAAATTTTCATTTTTTGTATCAAAATTTTTTATAGCTATTTCTGTTTTATCATTTTCTGAACTATCTACGACTATACAATTAATTTCTCCTTTGAAAGTTTGATTACTAATTGACTCTACGCTCCTTATTAGCAATTCTGGTCTGTTTAATGTAGGTATTATTACTGAAATACCTGGGGTTTCGCTCATAATAATTTATCTTTTGCAATTTTTAACATACACAATTTAATTATCTATTAATATTTTTGATAAATTTTCAGAATATTCTGATCCCTTTATAGATTGTATATAATTTTCTAATTCTTCAAGATTGATCCATTGATTCCTAAATGCTATTTCATGTGGCGAACAGACTAACATTCCCTGTCTTTCTTGGATAGTCCTTACAAATGATGAACAATTATAAAAAGCTTCTGTTGTCCCCATATCAAACCAAGCTGTACCGCGTCCAATTTCATGATGAACTGTATTTTCAAATTTATATTCTTTTATTATGTCTACAATTTCATATTCATTCCTTTTTGAAATATTAATTTTGTTGAAGTGATCTTTAAAATCATTGTTAAATATATAAAGGCCAATTACTGCTTGATTGGAAACAAACTGTTTTGGCTTTTCTACAATGTTTATTATTTCATTGTTTGATGGATCAACATCGACAACCCCAAATTCTTCGGGATTATTAACTTTTTGAGTAAATATAGTAGAGTGCATATTTTCATTAAAGATATTTTTAAATTTGGAAACAAATTTCTCACCAAAAATAAAATTATCGCCAAGCACTACTAAGAATTTTTCATAGTTATTAACTTCTAAAGCTTTTGAAATTGCATCTGGAATTCCTTTGGGAGAGTCTTGTTCCGTGTAAATTATTTCAACACCAAACTCTTCACCATTCCCTAAAAGTTTTTCGAATATCGCTGTCTCATTTTTATTGCAAACAATAGTGATATTCTTAATACCGCATAAAAGAAGTATTGAGAGTGAATAGTACACCATAGGTTTGTCATAGACTGGAATCAAGTGTTTATTAACATATTTGGTTGTAGGAAACAACCTTGTTCCTGCCCCTCCACATAGTAATATTCCACCAGTTCTCATATCATTAATTATTTTATATCTAACCTTCTTGATCTAGTCTTGTTAACAATATAATTATATTCTTCTCGCCACCAGTCTTCATTATTTTTATACCAATCTGCAACATTGGAAAGCTCCTGATCAAAATCAGCAACCGGATCCCAGCCTATTGCTTTTAATTTATTAAAATCTGTTGCGTACCTGAAATCATGACCCGGCCTATCCTCAACAAACTCTAAACGATCTTCTCCTAAATCAAGTAAGTGTAGTAATTTTTTTGCTAATTCTAAATTACTTAAATAATAGCCTGATCCAATATTGTAAATTTCATTTTTTGGGCTAGTTTCAATTATTTTCATAATTGCACTAGATGTATCGTCAACAAATAGCCAGTGTCTTACATTCTCACCATTACCATATAACTCAATATTTTTATTAGATAGTAAATTTGCAATACTGAAAGGAATTAATTTTTCAGGTTGCTGATACACGCCATAATTGTTTCCAGGTCGTACCATATTAATATTTAATCCATAAGTTTTGGCAAAAGACTTACAAATTAATTCAGCAGATGCTTTTGATGCAGAATACGGTGATGATGCTTCGATCCTATCATCTTCTTTAAAATAACCTTCTTTTGTACTTCCATAAATCTCATCAGTAGAAATATGTATAAAATTTGCAATCTCATTCTTTATTGCAAATTTTAATAAGTGTGTCAATCCTAAAATATTTGACTCTACAAACTTTTCTGGTCGAAATATTGAATTATCTACATGGGTTTCAGCAGCAAAATTAATGACTATGTCAATATTATCTATTTTTAAATTCTGAATATTTAAAATTGAGTCTTCAAAAAATTGAAAATTTTTAAGATCTGGAATAGCTTCCTGGTTCTTTTTTGAACAAGATGATTCTAATGAATCAATTCCTACTATTTGAAAATCTTCGTTGAAATTTTTATAAATATAATTAAGAAAATTGAAACCTATAAAACCAAAACAGCCTGTTACTAATACTTTCATTAAATAAATGATAATCTCAAAAATTTTTTTTATTTAGATATTTATCAAATAAGGTCAATAAAATAAAAAATTTTTTACTTTTATTAAGTAAAACTGACTAAATGATTTTATTTTATAAAGCAAAAGATTTATTTAAATAAAGTAAATCAAAATCATTTTGAAAAATTTTATTTTTGGAATATTTATATTTATAGTAATCTTGAAAAATCTTATAATTTTTCTCTCCATACCTTCTATTTTTTATCAATTTGAATCTTGGTTTTAAATATCTGTGAATATCCATAAAAGTACTTCCTCCTAAATAGTTTTCAGATATTGATGTTTCAAGAACAATAAACTTTACATTTGCTATTTCATTTTCAAATCCTTTTAAAACTTCTAATTCTGCTCCCTGTACATCCATAGCAATTAGGTCAGGAGTATTTAGGCCTAGTGATGTATATTTTTTTTGATCTATTGAAATCTCTTTTTGAACGCTTTCACGTTTGTAGTCAGGATCTGACTCTAAACGATTTTCAAAATTTATTTTGAATAAACTTCCAACACCTTCATTGTCATATTTTTTTGTATCTACAGCATAGAATTTAACCTCTTTATCTTCTGAGCCTAAAGCTATATTGAATAATTTAAAATTCATTTTCTTTCCAGCTTTATCTATATTCTTATTAATATTTTTGCTCAAGCTTGGATCAGCTTCGAAAATATAAGTTTCTATTGGATTAAATTCTTTTGATAATTTAATTGCATCAAGTCCGTCTCTTGAACCTATTTCAGCAAGATACCTTATTTCTAAATTTAACTTTTTTACTTCCTCTAAACACCAATCATACTCTGATATTGAGTTTTCTATTTTCATATCAAATACTTGTCTTTAGATACTCTAGATATATATTAATACCGGCTTCAAGAGAGACTTTTGGCTTCCAATCTTTCATAAAATTATTTTCATCAGCCTTAGTTTTAAATTGGTAACCTACTGGAATCACACTTTCGTCATGATATTCATATTTTATATTCATTAAGGTTAATACCTTTTCAAAGGATTCTTCTTTCGCAGTGCCTACATCATATATTCCAGATTCAATATTATTAAATAGGGGAAAAATTGTAGCATCAACTACATCCTCGATAAAAATAAAATCTCTCTTAGGGTTATTTGGAAAAAGTTTAAAAGTTTTCTTTTTATAAGCTTGATAAGCTACTGAACTCATTATTCCTTTGTGTTCTTCCCCTGGTCCATAAACATTAAAATATCTTAAAGCTATAAATTTCTCATTATTTGAAATTCCATACTGTTCAGCCGTATATTTTGACCAACCATAAAGATTAGATGGGTGTCCATTTACACCATTACATGCTGCAGAAGAAGAAAATACTATACTTTTGTTATAATTTTTTGCCTTATCAAAAATAAATTTAGAAACATGATAATTGTGATACATTACATCTTGAACATCTTTATTGAGAGTATTTGAATCAGCACCAATGTGTAAAATAAAATCCGTATTCTTAATTACAGTATCAATTTCTTTTTTCCAGTTCTTGGAATCATAGAAATTTTTTTCGATTTTTGTAATGTTAAAATTATTAAATGAATCAAGCTTTTTAATTACATTTTTACCAATGAATCCATTACTTCCTGTTAATAGTAGATTTTTTTTACTCATAAATTAATAAACGTTTTCTCAATCCTTTACTCTAAATTATATTTATTTAGATTTCTGTCAATTTATCTTAATATATTTCAGGTTAGCCCACAAGATTTGCCCTTATCTAAAAAAGAAGGATATTATTAAACATGAAAAAATGTTAGCCTATTTTTAAAATGATAAAAAATATAAAAAAATCCTTAGGAGCTAAGTTTAGGTGGTACACCTTAAAAATAAATCCTAAGATATATAGACCTAGTAGCTCTCCTTTTATCTCAGGAGACACTTTCAGATCCGAATCAAGTTTTATATTTGATGAAACTCAAACATTTAATCCCTCCTCCGTCAAAAACAATGACGTTGTTTTCCTAAAAACAGACTTGAAAGATATATATTTTAAAACACAACATCCTAGGATAAATAATAAATATATTTTAATCTCACATAATTCAGACCACATAATTGGTAGAAGAGAAGAAGACTTAATAGATGACAAAATTGTACATTGGTTTGCGCAAAATTTATCATTCAAAAGTAATGAGAAGTTTTCACCATTACCTATAGGATTTGAAAATAGAAGATATCTACACAATGGAGTTTTAAGGAATTTAAAAAAAGTAGAAGCAACTAAATATAAGAAGAACAATAGAATACTCTCATCTTATAATTCGGCAACGAACCCTGAAGTAAGACATAGCTTAGACAAAATTGTAAATGATCTTAAATTTATAAATACTCAAAAATTTGATAATAACTTTGAATACCTTATGGGTTTAAAGAAACATAGTTTTGTATTGTGTCCAGAAGGAAATGGACTAGATACTCATAGGATTTGGGAAGCTTTGTTAACAAAAACAGTACCTATATTAAAAAAAACAGATTTCTCGCTTAATTTTCATAATTTGGGAATTCCAATTCTTTTAATTGACGATTGGGTAGAACTTAAAGAAATTGATGATGTTGAAGTTAATTTTTTTTATGAAAAGTTTAAGGATTTTGAATATTTAAAATATGTAAAAAAAGAATTTTGGATGAATTTTATTAATGAAAAAAAGAATTAAATATAATTTTTGTATCCTTTAGGTAAAAATTTTTCAAATCTCTTTGAATGAATATGCATATTTGACATATCAAATGTTTTATTATTCCAATATACAACTGGATTATTATTTACAAATTTTGTTTTTATTCTCTTTGAAAAAAGCTCCACACCAATTTGATCATTAAAATCTACATACCTTCTTGAATAAAATTTTCTTGGAGAAGTATGAGAGCCATCAATATACATGCCATAACTTAAAGGATCGAAAATTATTGAGGAATCATAAGGTAGTACGGGTAATAAATTAAATAGATTACTATTTTCTTTGTAAATCATAGCTAATAAATCCATTTCAGTGGGAGGTATAAAGTTATTAAAATCCCAATCTTTTTTTATCCCTTCTTCTATTTTCTTATCCAGTAACTTACAAATTTCATTGAAAATATCATAATTTTGAATTAAAGAATATCCAAAAATTAATCTATTATCGCTTGCTGGAGTAATATTAAATTTTGATGAATGAAAATATTCTTTAATTTCTTCATATGGTTTATATATCAAAATATCATTATCAAAGTGTATTACATTTTTTAGATTTAATTCTTTCTGTATGTCTCTAAGGTAAAAAATTCTTAGTAAGGCCCTGCCCCATAAAGGATTACTTTCAAAAATAGTCCCTTTGAAAATATCATACTTTTTAATCTTATTTGTTTGATCTGAAACTACATCTTCTAAATTGATAATTTCTATATTTTGAAATTTTTCTATATTGTGAAAATGTATTTTCTGATCAGAACATAGATATATTTTTGCATCTTTATCAACAGTTAAAATACTATTAACAGTTATATCCATGAAACTTTGAATAATTCCTATAGACATTAATACATAATTCACAATTTAATACTAACAAATCTTGCAACCAATAAATTAATTATCTCTCGTGATTAAATTTTTCTTAAGATTAAAAGTTGAAATTAATCCATAACATATTCACCGTAACAACTAGATCGACTTAATTCATTTAAAAAATATGAATCTTCGTTC
>Ga0208261_1000121_pt1 | contig 32102 bp, 24 predicted proteins | sample Knorr_S7_td_DCM__FD_185595 | JGI IMG/M metagenome (GOLD analysis project Ga0208261, IMG submission 185595) | Marine microbial communities from Southern Atlantic Ocean transect - Knorr_S7_td_DCM_ad_131m_LV_B (SPAdes) (version 3) | ecosystem: Environmental > Aquatic > Marine > Oceanic | place...
ATTATCTAAGTCGATTCAATACTATAAAATGATCCATAGTGCTTTTCCCCAATCTGGTCCTAATCATAATATTTCCGATTTATTACTAAATGAGCAAATTTTATTTGAGCCTATTCGAGACCCGGTTTATACAAGCTCAACAATTAAGTTTGATAATAATGTTGAACTACTGTATTCATCATATCAAAAATTGTCTAGCCTAATGAATAAAGAAACATTGCTTGATAATTATGAACGTCTAAAGGTTAATACATTAAAATATTTTAACCTTTCCTATAATCAAATAGATACAACCAACACTGATTCAATTGAGCTTAGTGCTACATCAGATGCCTTAAAAAATAATTGGATTAAAGATGTTCAAAATGACTGCGCTATAGTATATAGTTCAGATAATATGACCAATTCCTATGAAATTAGTATTTGCCTTGAAAGTGAATTTTATAAACATAAGAAGAAGTGGGATGGTGGAAATGATGACAATAGATATGAAATTGGTAGTGATTTAAGATTAGACACTGCAATAATATTAAATAATAAAAATCAAATAACTTCTTCCCTAAATAGCTCGATTATTCAGTAAATTATATAATGGCATCTAAAAAAACTCAAATCATTACACTGGTTTGTAATAAGGGCGGGGTAGGCAGATCAACTACTGCAATTAATATTGCTTGGAGCTTAGCTAATAAAAAATCTAATGTTCTAGTTTGTGATTTAGATGCGCAAGCAAATACTTCATCAAGTCTTGCAAAAGATTACCAACAAGATGTGGTTGAAGATGATAGGAATGTGACTAGTTTGCTCAAATCATCTGGTGATAGCGCTGTTGATTATATTGTTGATACCAGAAATCCAAATATAAAACTGCTTGCATCAACGCTCATGCTTGATAGCACAGAAGGTGAAATTAAATCATTATTAGATCTTAATATTTTTAAACTATTCAATCATTTCTTTAATAGAAAATTAAAATCTCATTTTGACTTTATAATTATTGATACACCACCGCAGAAATCATCAATTTTAACACTTAATGCGTTATTGATAAGCAACTGGTATTGGTACGTACTAAGTGCAGAAGATCAATGGTCTTTAGACGCCAGAATAGTGAGCGAAAAAATTATGCAGGATGTGAGAAAACTAAATCCTAAAATAAGACCTTTGCCTGTTTTAATGACTAAATTTGTTAATGGCTCATCACAATCTGTAGAAATGAAAAAAATTGCTGCTTCTGAATTTGAAGCAGGTGTTTTCAAAACTACAATCGGTTATTCTACCATAATATCTAAATCACATAGCAATCGTAAATCAATTAATGAATTTTCTGCTGGACATAGAATAGGAAAGAACTATGATAGCGTAGCAATGGCTATCAGTAGATATATATCAAAAACCAAAACCTCTAAATGAAAAATAAAAAAGAAAAGGCCTCAATTGATATTGAATCAATTCATCAAGGCCTAATCGATAACTATCATGTTGATGATAATAAAATGAAAAAAGATATAAATGAAATCCAAGATTTTCAAAGCGTAGCCGAATCAATTGAAAAACTAGAAAACATAATTGAAGATGGAAAAGAATTAGCAAAAAAAGACAAGAATTACGATGAATTTCTTGCTGGTGTTAAAAGCAATTTAATTGAGCAGAAATCTCAATTATTTAAATTAAAATTATCAAATGCAGAATCAAATGTTTCTTTGATGCTATCAAATATAGATGATGATGCAACTTCAAATGATTTTATTGGGATTGATAGAGAAATAAAAAAATATAGTGATTTAGTTTTTTCTTTGAAAGAGCAATCAGGTGATAGCTCTGAGCAAAAATCTCTTTGGGATGAATACCATAATAAAATTGATATATTTCATACTAGAGCCCAAAAGAAACGTATTCAAAGCTCTGTAAGAGCAAGCAAGAACAGGGTTGAAGCTGTAGTTACAGATTTTGAGAAAACCATTGATCATGTTAAATACACACTAGTAAGAAAAGATTTAAATGCTGCAAAAAAATCATTAAAAAAACTACAAGCAACAATTAACGAAGCTCAAATCACAGGTCAAAAAGATGAAGGCTATAGTGAGTGGCTTGAAAAACAAACAGGTAAATATAAAGAATATGATGCAAGTATTAATGAAATTGACTTAAAAATTGATATAGAACAGCATAGAAAGGCCCTAGAAGAAGCACAGCCCAATATTGTTAAGGGAATCAATGAATTAAACAGAAATATTGAAGGTCATGATTTTATAGAAGAGCAACTTGAAGAAGAGCTTGATGAAGAAGAGGATTTATGGGATAGCAATCAAGAGAAAGAAGATGTGAGTCATGATGAAAAAAATAAAGAAGTAAAAAAACAGAAAACATCTTCATTAAAATTAATTACTGAGATAATCCTATATACTGGTATGGTAATTGGTGCAATTTATTTCACATCACAAAACTATATTGAGTTAAGAAATTTAAAAAGTCAACTTCCCATAAAAGAAAGAACGCTTCATTTGATTTCGGGTACAATGGTTGGGAATCAAATAGAAAAAAATAAACTGGTTGACTCTCAAAATGCTAAAAGGGCTATTCAGCTTTCAAAATTATTATCAATGATTGCACCTAAATCTGTTTCAATGAATGAAATAGTATATACAGCTACTGGTAACAATACATTTTCATTTCAATTAAAAGGGGAAATCAGTAACAACAATCAATCTGCAGTAAATATATTTAATAATTTTATTTCTGAATTACGAAAACAAACAGCAATTAAAAGAGTAATTATAAGAGATCAGAAACTTCTTTCTAAATCTAATTTAATTTTTACGATTGATTTAAAATCATGAAAAGTAATAACAACAAATCTAAGCGAATTATTCAATTAGCTGTGCTTATTGGTTTAATATTATACAATTACACCGCATTATTAAACATTGATTCCACATCTGATAAAATTTCCTATATCAATAATAAAATTGCATTAACAGTTCCAAATTATGAACTAATGAAAATTCCAGACTTGCTATCTATTAATAATAAATATGTGTCCTATGTAGAAAAAATAGCTAAACAAGTTGGGGGTGATATAGAATATTTAGAATCACTTGATGAAATAAAAGATATCTGTAAAAAAAATAATCTTTCTGTAGTTGATCTAACTTCGGATTTGAAAAATAATCTAAATGCCCCTCAAGGGGCTTTTGAAAACTATGATCGAACTATTGAGCGTTATGAAATCAATCTTAAAGTAAATGGTGCTTTTTTAAGCATTGGAAAGTTAATGGATCAACTGCTTGAGTCAGAATATCTAGTGAATTCAATGAAACTTGACCAATCATCCAGCAGTAGCGTGACTGCTTACTTTACAATTTATCAATACCTATCAAAGCCATTAAGCTCAAGTGAATATTTAACAATTAATTTTGATAAAGTTATAAAAAATACGCCTTTGGCTGCTATGCAAGAAAGTTCTCCATCGGGCTTGATTTGGAATAGAGATATATTCAAGAAGCAGAAAAAGAAGATAAAGGTCAATCCAAATACTCGTGCATACTATTTAACAAACGTTAGGCTTACTCCAGAGCCAACTGTTATAATCAATGGAAAAACATATCAAGAAGGCTCTACAATAGATATCTTTACTATTAAAGATATTACTAATAAGAGTGTAACTCTTTCTGGGGATAGAAAAAGCATAGTATTGCAATTGGAAAAGGACAGTCCATTAATAACAAATACCAATACATTTAAGGAAGCATTTATTCGAGCAAGAAGGAGTGGTCAAGCCTACTTTGAATACAAAGGAAAACTTTATAGTACCGATTTAAATTGATTTATATTAATTGTTATTTTATAAGTCTACCCACAATTACAAAACATTAACCAAAAGAGGGAAACCATGAATTTTAAACTAAGATCGGATATTAATGCACGTACTGCTTTAGTATACGGGGGGGCTGCATTTCTATTAGTTATTGTTGGATTTAGATCAATCTTTGCAACACTAGATCCTGAACATGTAGGTTTAATGACATACCTATCTATTGCAGCATTAATCCTCGAATTTGTGCTATTAATTTTCTATGCACAAAGCATCTATAATTTAGGACCAGATGGTGGTGGTGAATCTTACTCAACCAGCGCTTCAGCCGCTGCGGGTGCAGTAAGCACAATGGATAAAGAATCTGTATCTGCTCTAACGGGTGCGGTTGCAGGCTTAAAAGATGAATTAAGGGATCACAATAAAAAAATTGAGACACTTAGCGATGGAGTAAATAAACTAGTAAAAGGTAGCGTTCAAAAAGAGATTCATAAAGAAATTAGTAAAATTTTGAATAAAGCGTTAGATACTTAATATTATGAAAAAAGTAGAAATATACTTTCTTATTAACTTGGGTGCTATTCTAAGTATTTTTGCTATTGAGGGTGAGCTTGGTGAATATATGAGACGTCAAGATGATATACTACTTGAGGTTGCAAAAGACAAGCTAGAATCAATGGTTAGTATAGAAAACATCAATTCTCTTAATTCTGATTCATTATACAAATTTACCTTTAATCTTGATGGTGAGTATGAAGATAATTCAGCCAATGTTGAAGCCAATTTCACTTTAAATGATACTAGCGCTTCAGATGTTCAATATTCTGTATCATCAAAAGCGGTTGAAAAAGAAGGTTCTTATGTTGCAGAAATTCCCCTTTCAGATTTTGATGTTTATCAAAATAAGCGGTTTGATGTTGAGCTGATAATTGGTTTTAAACCAGAAATTTCAAACTTAACAATGAATAATTGGGCTAGTGTATTTGGAAGTGAAAAAATTGCGACAAAAATTGAAAAGAATATTTCAGATAAAGTCAGACGCGAAGGATCATTTAAAATATCAAGAAAATTAGATGCATTCATTACCCCCGTACCTCTTGAAGGACAAAGAACTGATTTTTTTGTTTTGTTTGATAAAAAGAGATATACAGTTCTTAAGGGATTAAAATGGGAAGTGCCAATTACAGTTGGAGGCGTGTACTCTAATAAGGATTTTGAAATATCAGTAACCAGTGGAAAAGATATGGTGGCAAAGCTTGAACAAGGAACGCCAAGATCCATACTTATTGGGACATCAACAAACACTGGCGGCACTATTGAAGTGAGTGGAATAAGAAAAAGCGATAGTAAAGTTGTTACAAGCAAAGCAAGAATTGTTGTGATTGAGCCAAAATGGGCATCGGACCAAGACATTGCTGAGATTTATACTAATGAAAAATATAATTTTGATATGCGAGTCAAATCTTTATCAAGAGATCGTGTGGCAATTAGATTCTCAAGCACTTTTGGTGATAAAAACAAGATAATTGAAAAATCATCAATGACAGTTGGTCCATATAAAAAATCAGGTAAGCTAACCTTTGAAACATTAGTAGATGGCACGCCTTTAAAAGATTTAACGCATGTGGTCCAGGTTAAAACACTTCCGGCTCCATCAGTCGATTTTAAACGTAAACCCAATACTAATGATCTTACGCTTGAAGTTGTTACTTATGGAAAATCGAATGCTGTAGATAAATTATTTCCTATTGGTGGTATCAGTGGAAAAGTAATTGAAATTAGCGCTGAGAAATATGGCAATAGAAAGCTAACAAGATACAGGCTATCCATTTCAAGACCTGCATATGGGGGCTTGCAATCAGTAAAACTTAAAATAAAAGATAAATATGGTGTATTGAATGAATATGAAAATGAATTTGAATACCTTGATTAATAAAATATTTTTTCTCACAATTATTTTCACGGTGCTATTTGGCTCTTCAGCTTTTAGTCAGCAAAATTTAATAAGCTGGGAAGTTGCTGACCCAAGCTTAAATCGAAAGTTCATTGAAATGTATCTTAACAAGCTAATTGAAAATGATAAATTTGATCAAAATTCAATCCAGGCTTCAGATGTCATTATGGTCCAAATGCAACAAGAAGATGGCAAGTTAACGTTAAAGCGCCTTAGAGCAAAAAATTATGATTCAGGAGAATACAGAAGATTTATGATGGATCAGGTTTCAAAGCTTGGTCCTGATATAATGAATACTATTATGGATCGTAAATATAAATGGGCAGAAATTAACAGGAGAGATCTATCTGCTTTAGAATCATATAGCACTATAGATAATATCTTGAATGAAAGAAGTTTTAAGCGGGCTCGCGATGGGTTCTGGTGGACAACATCCCAAGTAGAAGTATCTACAAATCAAAGTATTTACATTCGATCCAAATCAACAAACCAAGCTTTTCGACTTGAAACAGGTATTTCTGATCTTGGATTATATCGTCAATTTTTTGGCAATACTATACTCGGCCTATCTAATGATATTTCAAGTACCTATTTCATAGTGCCTAGAAAATTAACTGATAACAATAACATCAAACAGCCCCTTGATGGAACATTTGGAATAGGGTTTAAATTTGACACTCATTCAATTGGTGGTCAAATCAACTATATGGACTCTGGAAACAAGTTTAAAACAGGTAGGGTATTTGATGAAAATCATGTGGTATTGCCCTCAGCTAGTGGCCTGGTATATTGGAGTAATACATTTGCTATTAATAATTTCATCGATTTTTCAAATATAGGTTTTTTAAAATCATTAAATAAAAGTATTTCGAGTGCCAATAAAAAAGGTAAGGCTTTTGGATCTTTGAGATTAAAGGTTGGTTTATCTTTTACAGAGTTTATTCACGCAAAACTAAGCCCGGGTTCTAAAGAAGAAAAAGAAGGAAGAGAGTTAGAAATAATCGATCGCTTGAATAAGGTGGATGAAGCTCTTGGCTTTTTTGTTAGATCTGAAATTGTAACTGATAATAAAAAATTGAAGGCTTATGCTCAAGCAAATCAGTCATTCAATGGATTTAGTAATTTAGGGCTTGGCTTAGAATATAGTATCAAGGTATTAAAAATTGGTGTTGAGATTGTTCGGATTCCCAAAGGTAGTGGATTAGAATTCCTTGAAAGCAACTCTAATGAAGATCTTTGGAAATGGTATCCTGCCGGTGAATCAGGAGATCAGATTGTATCGCCTTATATTTCATTTCATTTTTAATTAAAGGAAAAAAATGAAAAAAAATAGTTTATTTACAATTAATATTTTTATTGGTGCTTTTTTATTGTTTAGTAGTGGATTGTCGCAATCCGTTAAAAGCCTCGATAAAAGAAAGTATACTGCTTGGACAGTGGATCATATGCCATATCATATTCTTGTTGAAGATGCCATTATTGATTATAATACTTTAAATACACTTGATAATCCGAAGGTAAAACGAAGCTCGCAGAAGAAAGTTGTTACATTAGAAGAGATGCGTGCTGAGGATTTACTAATCATTGTCCAACAAAAAAAATCTACAAAAATTGAAATTCACGAAATTTGGTATGGCAACGGTCTTAACTTTAATATTATTCCAAGAGAAAAGGTGGATTGGATATTAAGCCAAGATATTCAACAGGCATTAATTGAAAAAGATCAATATCTTAATAGTCCATCAGATGTAGTGTTCTTTGAAAGTGAAAATCAAAGACTACTTGCAAGCTATAGTTCGCGTTTTTCATTATGGAAACAACATAATTTTCTATTAAGCACTGAAGAATTATATCTGCGATCAAACCTGTTGCAGTATTCTGCTAATTTTGCTTTTGGCAATTCATTGGTTGGGCTTCCTGGGTCATTGTTTAGCTCTACATCAATGGGGATAGGAACTAGAAACTCAGAAATTGGCATTCGGTTTCCTGCAAAAATTAATTTATTATCGATTGGAGATGGGCTCAACGATAATAGGCTACTTAGGGAATATTTAGGACTTTATTCAAAAGTTAGTATTGACAATATGTTTTCTACCGGGGCATCATTTCATGCACAAATGGGATTTAGTTTTTTCCCAAGAAGTAGCACAATTGCTACTGATACTACTTTTTTTCGAAAAAACAATATTGAAGAAGTTGATCAATATGTAAACATAATTGATATGTACGCATTATTTGCCACAACTTTTGAAGCGCCTGTGAAAATTCCTTCAATTTCCAAAGTTACCTTTACTCCAGGCCTGCATTACATAAAAGTAGCACATAGAACTAAAGATAAAGATAACAAATTATATAATAGAACTTTTTATGATTATGACTATGAAAGCAAATCATACATGCAATATGGAGATGGTGAAATGTCTTCAACTAAAGAATTTGGCCTATATGGTCGCGTAGACCTTATGACAGAGATTGGTGTTATGCCATCTTTTATACAGAAAAACAAATATTTAAACTTTATTAATATTAATAAAGTACCACTATTGGAAGTTTCTTTTCAGCATATTACAAAGCTAAACACCATAAATTCTGTAGTATTTAATATTAATGATAATGTATCATTTTCAATGGCTACCTATAGCAGTGAGGAAGATGGAACTGTACAGGGGGGCTGGCTACCCAATAAGAATATGTGGCTTGGAATCAGATATAGATCTGACTTTTAAAGAATATCTAATATTTAGCTGGTGTTCCTGATTTAGGTATCGTTCTTTGAATAAATTTTCTTATATCAGAATTTGATTTTAGTAAATCTGCTTGTCTAAGATACATCATATGTCCACTGCGATATCCTTCAAAAGACAGTCTTTCTTTCATCTTCCCGCTAGGATCTAATTGCCACATAGTATACATAGCATCAAAATATCTTGTTGCGCCATCGTAGTACCCAGACTGTATCATAGTATTTAAATATGGGTTGGCTGCCATTGCTTTTCTTAAACTTTCTCCGGTATTATTATTTTTCCAGTCCCAAGGGTGTACGGGCCCAAACAAATTATATTTAACGTCCGTTTCAAACTTTAAAACATTTTTAAAATAATAGTTAATTGCTGGGGCAAAAGAATGATTCCATGAAGTCAATTCAGCCCAATAGTCTGGCCTGTCACCCGCAATGGTTTTATCGATACCTTTATACCTTGAATCTAGTCTACCAATTGTATATCCCTCATCTCGTAATAATTCTTTCCAAAAGAAAGTTGTTGGGACATCTAGGTTATAAGATAAAATTGCCTTTTCCGATATGCCTGAAAAACGTGACATATTTTTAGCTGCCTCTTGTCTTTCCTCTGTAGAAGCTGAATTACCCTTGGCAAGCACTGGCATTAATTGATTAATAGCATAATCTTCGGATAGGGCTAGCGCTTGTGGTAAGTATTTTTTTTGTAAATCTGCAGGCAGTTTCTTGTGATACCATGCGGTGGCAGTAAAGTATGGCAGTCTTAATGCTGCGCCAAGCGGTCCAGTTCTACCATCTGCTTGAGGTCTAGATGAATGAATTCCTAATTCCGTGGGAGAAACTAAAATCACGCCATTTAAATACATCCATTGTTTATTTTGCAATGCTAAGGCAAGACCAGAAACTCGTATTGTTCCGTAGCTTTCACCGATTAGATATTTAGGAGATTCCCAGCGATTATTTCGCTGAATAAACGTATTGATCCATTCTGCTAAATAATTAATATCGGCAGTAACGCCAAAAAACTTTTCTCTTTTAACTTTTTTATCAACAATTCTAGAGTAACCTGTATTGACTGGATTTACATATACAATGTCCGTGACATCAAGAACTGAATAGGGATTAGATTTTACTCCATAGGGTTGGAGAGGAAATCCTTCGCTATCAACATTCAAAACCATGGGGCCAGTATAAGCCATATGCATCCATACCGATCCTGAGCCAGGGCCACCATTAAAAGAAATCATTACTGGTCTTTTTGATTTATTAATAACATCTGTCCGCTCATAGTATGTATAATGCAATGCTGCTATAGGCTTATTAGAAGTGTCCCCCCATACGGGTTGCGTGCCTGTGGTAACGCTATATTCTACTTTTTGTGCACCAATGCTAGTTCTATGATAGGTTACTACGGCTGTATCAGCAGGGAGTGACCTGGTTTGAGAAAAAAGTGACCCAAGAATGAGTAAGGTTGAAAGTTGCTTAAGCTTCATATTTTACCTATGGTTTGTGGAGTTATAATTTAACCTAAGTATAAATTTTGTATAAGTAATTTTTTTATCATTAAATTGGATTGAATGTTCTATTCAAAAATAAAAAACACATCTATTATCCTTTATATATTATCTGTGATTAATATAAATGGATGTTCCAAAACGATTAAACCCATCAATAATCATGAGCAACCAGAAAATACTGTTTTGCTTATATCTATAGATGGTTTTAAATGGAATTATATTGAAAAAGCATCAACACCAAATTTTGATAAATTCATCCATGATGGCATTCGCTCTGAAGGTTTAATTCCTTCTTTTCCAAGCAAGACTTTTCCCAGCCATATAACCATAGTTACTGGGAGACACCCATCAAATCATGGTATTATATCAAATAGAATGTTCGATCCAATTTTTAATGAATATTATTACATTGGCGAAAACAGTAAGCCTGTTCTTGATGGGAAATGGTATGAAGCAGAACCAATTTGGGTAACGGCAGAAAAACAGGGTAAAAAAGCAATGACCATGTTCTGGCCTTCTTCCGATGCTGAAATTATGGGTGTAAGACCATCGGAATATTTTGTTTATGATGGATCCATTTCACATTCAGAGCGAATTAGTCAAATAATCAGGTGGATGGATTATCCACCAGAAAAACGTCCGCATTTAATTACATTATATTTCAGCGAAATAGATTCTAAGGGTCATCGCTATGGTCCTGATTCAGAAGAAGTAATAAGCGCCATAGAAGCCATGGATAAAACTATAGGCAATTTGATGACGGAATTAAAATCTAGAAATTTTTATGATCATATTAACATAATCATCACAACCGATCATGGAATGACAACTATATCACAAGATTCTGTTATTTTCTTAGATGACTATATCAATTTAGATGACGTGGAAATAATTGACTGGGGTCCAGCATCAGCCATATTGCCAAAAATTGAAATTGATGATATTTTTTCAAAATTGATTGATGCCCACCCCAAGTTGGATGTTTATAAAAAAGGTGAATTGCCAAATGAACTCCATTATAATAATCACAGACGCATCCAGCCAATAATTGCTATAGCTCATGAGCATTGGTCAATCAGCGATAGGAGTACCTATAATGCAGATCCATCAAGATATAATGGTGGAAACCATGGATATTATTCATCATACGAATCAATGAAAGGACTGTTTATAGCGCGTGGTCCAGGGTTTAAAGAAAATTTTAAAGGTCCTGGTTTTAGCAGCATACACTTGTATGAATTAATGTGCCATTTACTTAAGATTGACCCTGTAAATAATGATGGATTACTTGATTCTACTCTAATGTATCTTTCAAACAAATAAAGCAACACTTATGGATTCAAAACTTATTTGGCTCGCTACTTTCGTGGGTTTGTACTGGGCCTATTGTTTATACTGGGGCTTCAAAGGTGCCCGATCAGCAAAGACTTCGACAGATTATTTTCTAGCTGGGCGCTCCATTGGAATATGGGTTTTCGTTCTAGCGGCCACAGCTACCAGCTTTAGCGGTTGGACATTTGTTGGCCACCCTGGCAAGATATTTACCGATGGATTACCCTACGCATTTGCATCATTTTATGCGCTAACGATTCCTTTTACAGGTGTCTTGTTTCTACGGAGACAATGGGTGCTGGGTAAAGCATATCGCTACATCACCCCAGGTGAAATGTATAGTGATTATTATGGCGGTAACACGATCAGAATGCTAACTGTCTTGGTTGCATTTCTTTTTAGTGTGCCCTATTTAGGCGTGCAATTGCGTGCATCAGGTGATCTGTTTTATGTGCTTACCGATGGACTAATAAGTGCAAATATTGGAATGTTTGCATTATCGGCGATTGTTATGATTTATGTAGCATCCGGTGGTTTGAGATCTGTAGCATTTGTTGATTGTGCCCAAGCAATTTTATTAGCGATTGGTATAGTTATTTTAGGGGGAATTACAATTCATTATGCTGGTGGCTGGTCTGGTTTTTCAAATTCTTTTGCTGAGATTGTTCGCAATGATATTGTATCTGGGAAAAATCTGACCCCAGATGGTTACTCTACAAGAGTTGCTTTGCCCGGTAGTATACAATATGTTTCATCTGGGTCTAAAGCGATTGGTGGGCCATGGACTGGAATTATGTGTATGACATATATGTTTGCATTAATGGGTATTCAATCATCGCCTGCATTTTCAATGTGGGCATTTTCAAATAAAACTTCGAGAGCATTTCGCTGGCAACAAGTTGTTGCTTCCTCAATAGTAATTGGAATTATTCTTTTTTCATTTACCATTATACAAGGGGTAGGTGGACATGTGTTAATAGAAAAGGGTGTAATTGAAAGCGCTACAGACAAGAACCTGATCCCTCAATTAATTAATCTTTTATCTGATAGTGCGCCTTGGTTAGTTGGTTTGTTGGCAGTATGCGCGCTCGCAGCTATGCAGAGTACCGGTGCAGCCTATATGTCAACATTTAGTGCAATGGTAACCAAAGATATCTATGCCAAATATATTTCACCAAAATCATCAGACAAAAAACAAAAGTTTATTGGAAGGTTTTTTGTAATTATCGTGACCGCTGCTGCATTGGTAGTTGCTGCCAATTCGAACCAGGCGATTGTAATGCTAGGCGGCCTAGCTGTCGCATATGGATTTCAGATGTATCCCTCCCTAATAGGTATTTGTTATTATAAAGGGTTCAATAATAAAGGGGTTGTTGCTGGATTAATAGTAGGCTTGGTAGCAGTTACCCTTACCGATAGAACATCTATTTGGTTTGGCGTGCCATGGGGAGCATATCCTTTAACTATCCATAGTGCGGGTTGGGGAATATTCTTTAATTTAATTACAACATTCCTAGTATCTAGCTTTACAAAAGAGACAGAAATAGAAAAATATAACAAAGACAGGACCCATGAATTATTATCAACAGTTTCGGGAATGAATTTTTATCAAAAGAAAAAAGTAAAGCTGGCTTGGGTGCTCACCTTGACTTGGTTCCTTGTTGGCTTTGGCCCGTTTGCAACAATTGGAAATACATTATTTTCAGATCCTAATTCACCTAGCTTATGGGTACCATTTGGCCTACCATCATTATGGGTTTGGCAAATTATCTTTTTAGCATATGGTATTTTTGTTATGTGGTTTTTAGCTTTTTATATGGGTCTTTCAAAACCCATTGATCCCGATCGGGTTGATAGAGTAGCGAAGTCACTGATTTAATTACAAACTCAAGGTAAAATGAAAAAACATATTATAAAACTAGTTGTCTCTTATTTACTTATTCTGCCAATATTTGCACAGATGGGAACTTGGACTATTGGTAATAGAAATCATCCAGAACTAGATTGGAAAACCATTACCACACAAAGATTTAATATCCATTATCATGATGGCTTAAAAGAAACTGCGATAAAAAGCGCAAAAATAGCTGAACACGTCATGCCAACATTGATGCAGCAAATGAACCTTGATACGATTCCTAGGATTGATATTACCCTAACACGCGAGGATGAGTTCACAAATGCGTTTGCAGTTATTGCAGCTTATCAGGTATTTATCTGGGTAGAACAAAATGATGTTGGCCCATACCTTGAAAAGAATAAATGGCTGGAAAGTGTTATTGCCCATGAATTGCAACACGTGGTTTTTGTTGAAAGACTTAAAAGTTGGCTTCCGTTTCCTATGGACATGCTAACAATGGGTTTACCTACATGGGTAGCGGAGGGTGTCGCAGAATATATGACAGAAAGCTGGCGTCCATACCGGGCTGATCTTGAGCATAAAAGGCATATTATTATCAACCCCGAAAAAAGGGATATTTGGGATCCCCATGCAGATGGGTTCTCAAAAATGCTATACTGGTCAGAAAGATTTGGCGACTCAACGATTGTTAAAGTATTAGAATATAGAAGCGATGTTGGGTTGTTCAATTTTGAAGATGCATTTAAAAAAATCAATGGGATTACCGTAAAACAGTTTGTTGAAGATTGGCGCGTTCATATGAACACCTATTACTACGGATATCGATCTCAAAAAGAAGCGTACAAAGAAATTGGTGAGGTATTTACTCTGCCTATAAAAAAAATGCAATCATTTGCATTCTATAAAGATAGTACGCAGATGGCGCTTCTAGGTCTTTATGATAAATACCATTTGGATGTATCGCTGATGATTGCTGAAAGAGACACACTTAAAGAATCAAAGAGATATGAAAATTGGAAAGAAGAAAAAGAAAAACTAAAAAAGAAGAAAAAGAAAAGCAAAAAAGACTCATTAAAAATTAATCAATCTTATAAAGAAAAGGTGATTTGGAAAAAATCTGAAATTGACTACGGAAGATTCCATGAAGGTTTATCGTGGTCACCAAATGGGAACATGGTAGCCTATACTAAATACCATTATAGTAACAATAATCAATCTCTTGTATACGATATAAAAATATATGATAAGCAAAAAAAGGAGGATAGATGGATAACATCATCTAAACGGGCAAGATATCCAACGTGGGTGGATTCATCTAGTGTTGCTTTTGTAGCAATTGATAACGATACTTCAAATATATATCTCTCTGACTTAAATGGTGAAATAAAAGCCCTGACCGGCTTTAGAGAAAATACCCAAATTATGTATCTATCTATCTCACCAGATTATCGAAATCTTGCCTTTGCAATGTCGCCCAAATCTGGAAATATGGATATATATACCTTTGAAATTGAATCAAAAAAATTAAAAAGAATTACAACTCATCCTTCCGCAGATTTACGCCCGGTCTGGCATACCGATGGTACCGCAATTTCATTTACATCTCATAGAAATGGTGTTCCCAATATTTATACAGTAAATCTTTCAAATGGATCAATAAATAATAATACGGATTCTGGAGATGGAATTATTTCAAAACAATGGATGCCGAATGATGATCTTCTTTTAACGCAGTCAGCAATCAATACGACTGATAGTGTGCGATTGATTAAGATGGATCCTTTTAGAAAGCCAAAGGCATTATCGTTTTCAATAAATCCATACTACAGTTCATGGTTAAATGCTGGACCAGATGTATCATTTGTAAATGAGCTTCCTAGTGATACGATCAACATATCACAACCCTCAGATTATAAATTTTGGAAAACGATGAGACGAACACAATTGTTATCGCTTCCGCCAAGCTTTACGCAAGTAATTTGGGCAGATGCAATGAATAAAAATATGATAGGGGTCGTAGGACTACTTAATGACCAAAAGATTGATAACAGTGGATTCTTGCTGCAATACTTAACAGCAAATTATGGACCGCTCATAATATTAACCGCTTCTAGAAATAGTTATTTATTAGGAGGCGTATCGTTTAGAATATATGATGAGAGAAATATCTTCCAGTATCAAAATGGTCTAGAGCTTGCTTTAGAGCTCCCAATGAATTTTTCTGAATCACTTTCTTCTAATCATACCATTGGTTTTGGCATGGCATTATTTGATCATATAGTGGGAAATAAAATATCACCTAAGGGTGATGTAGAGTTTGTAGTTAGGGATGAATTTGCTAATCTACCTTATCCTGAAAGCGGAAAAGAGAGCCTTGTGTCTTTATATTATTATTGGAAAAATATACGGCCACATGCTTGGAATTTGAATACTCCCATTCAGGGGTTTGGACTGAATTTACAATTTGATTATGCTGATAGCTCAGTATTTGGAGATTTTGCGTATGGCAGATTCAAGTTTGATTCTTTCGTAAATATTCCTGTCAAGCTAGGCCAGGGGCCTGCAAAAAGTGCAGTTTATATTAGATTAAAGTCCATGAAACATACGGGAAGTCCGCCAGCTCAAGACTATATTGGACTAACCAATGATCAACCTTTGTATATCAATGGCTTGGGAGACCCAAGGGGAATTATTCCGGAAAATCACAACCCCAGAGGTTGGTCAGGATATGTGGTTGGTGATCAATTGGTGTTTGGTACTCTTGAATATCGCCTACCGTTTATACCCAGAACTGCATCTATCAATCTTGTATCAGATTATGCCAATGTCTGGAACAAGAATAAACAAATAAAAGAAGTGGTAACATTTGGATATGAATTAAGAATTTCACTAGGACCTATTTCTATATCTGCGGGGGATGCGCAAACAAACAATGGGTGGAAAAATAATAAAAAACCGCTTAGATATTATAGGCTAGCATTAATTAATCCTTTTTAATTATTATTGAACCAAATGATTGCTAAAATATTCATCTCACTTGTAAGAATTTCACCTTCTTTTCAAAGATCAATCTGGAAATGGTGGTACCAAAGGCTAGGTAAAAGAGCCCACGATAGTGGCTGGACGTTCATGAATTATGGATTTATACCAAAAGATAAAAGTGCAGCTACTAGACTAGAGAATGAAGATAAAAATAATCGTTTATTCATTCAATTATATGATTATGTTGCATCACAAATTCCACTGGAAGGCCTGAAGGTGCTAGAAGTTGGATCTGGGCGTGGTGGGGGTACATCATTTATATCTAGATATTATAATCCTAGTACCATTACGGGACTTGATTATTCTGCTTCTGCAATTAAGCTTTCAAAAAAATTACATGGTAATATTTCAAACATTAATTTTGTTAAAGGCGATGCAGAAAGTTTACCCTTTGATGATAATTCATTTGATGCGGTTATTAATGTAGAGTCATCCCATTGTTATGGAAACATGGATTCCTTTGTAAGCGAAGTTTATAGAGTGCTCAAAAAAGGGGGGCATTTTAGCTGGGCCGATCTTAGAGGAAAAGAAATGGTCAAAGATACCGAGTCTGTCTTTGATAATTCTCAGCTAAATTGTATACATGAATCCGTAATAACGCCGCAAGTGATTGATGCATTAGATGAAGTTCATGAGCAAAAAATGGATATGATAAAAAATCATGTTCCAAAAATATTACAAACTGCATTTAAAGATTTTGCGGGAGCAAAAGACTCTAAAATTTATAATGCATTTAATAATGGGGGAGCAGTATACCTTGCAAAGTCATTCAAAAAATAATCAAAAATTTAATAAAAAATTAAATTCATACTTTTATAGTTGATTGAATTGAATGTAACCTTGGGTACAACAAATATAATTTATTTGATGTTTTCTTTCCGCATATTAAAGGCCAGCCAGCAGTACCTTAAGTGAAATCCATCCAATCCGCAATAACCACTATAGTAGGCGCCCAATGGGGAGATGAGGGCAAAGGTAAAATCACAGATTTTTTTGCCGGCGATTCAGATTACGTTGTCAGATTTCATGGTGGAAATAACGCTGGACATACAGTTATTGTTGATGGAAATACATTTAAACTTCACCTAATTCCTTCAGGTGTAATCTATGGTGGTCCGCTAAGTGTGATCGGAAACGGTGTAGTAATTGACCCCAAAGCATTGATCGATGAAATTAATTATCTAAAAGAAAAAGGTGTTGAACCAAAGTTAATGGTTAGCGATAGGGCGCACGTTATAATGCCCTACCATATTGCGCTTGATGGGGCACTATCAAATCATCAACAAGAACTGGCCGCTGGAAGCACTAATCGCGGTATAGCTCCTGTATATGGTGATAAAATGTTCCGCAATGGAATTAGAATGGTTGATCTATTAGAGCCAAAAGTATTTTCTGAAAAATTAAATAAGGGATACAAATTTAATAAAAGATTAATTGAAAATGTACTAGACCAAACTTTTGACAATAAGATGGAAGACATATTAGACACATATGTTGAATATGGTAAAATATTGAAACCTTATATTGCCGATGTTTCTGTTGAATTATATAACGCACATAAAGAAGGTAAACGTATCCTTTTTGAGGGAGCGCAAGGGATTAGCTTGGATGTAGATCATGGTATTTATCCATTTACTACATCATCAAATACTTGTACTGGGCAAATATCGGTTGGCACTGGTGTTAGTTTTAGTAGTATTGATAGAGTAATCGGTGTTGTAAAAGCATATTTAAGTAGAGTCGGGGAAAGTCCTCTGCCAAGCGAATCAAAAGATAGTGATGGTGAGTTGATCCGGGAAAAAGGTGGAGAATACGGTACAACGACAGGAAGGCCAAGACGGATTGGTTGGCTTGATCTTGTTCAGATCCGTCAAGCAGTACGAATCAATGGGCTTACTGAAATTGCATTAACTAAGCTCGATGTATTAAATAACATACCTGAAATTCCAATATGTACATCTTATGAATTAGGCGACAATGAAATTAAAGAAATGCCAGCAAGTCTTACTCAATATCGAGAGGCTAAACCTATTTATAAAAGATTGAAAGGTTGGGGCAACCTTCCAGAAAATGTTTGGGATCATGGTTATGATGCCTTGCCATCTGAATTAAAAAATTATATAAACTTCATTGAAGATGAAGTGAGTTGCCCGGTTACAATTGTATCGGTTGGACCTCAACGCCATGAAACTATTATAAGATAGTTTTTTGATATAAAAATAAATTTATGGCATATTCCCTATGGCATTTACAAAAGAAATTGTTGATTTCAGTGATTTAGATACGCAAGGTATCAATGAAAAATTAGCTGAGCTGAACATACCTCTATCTTCTGATGAGGTGCTAAAAATTCAAAATGAAATGTTAGGCAGAGCCCCTTCGCTTCCCGAGTTAGTTTTATTTTCAATTCAAGGGTCGGAACACTGTAGTTACAAAAGCAGCCGCACATATTTAAAACAGTTTACAACCGATGGGCCAGACGTAGTGCTTGGTGCAAAAGAAGATGCTGGTGTTATAGCGATTGCAACAGATAAGGAAGGTCACCGTTGGTGTATTGTTATGAGCCATGAAAGTCATAACCACCCATCTCAGATTGTTCCATATGAAGGCGCAGCTACTGGAGTTGGTGGAAATGTGCGCGATGTTATGTGCATGGGTGCAAGGGTAATAGCGTGTACGGATTCTTTTAGATTTGGGGAAATAAGAAACAACAAAACTAAATGGATTAATGATGGTGTGGTTTCTGGAGTAGCAGGCTATGGGAATCCATTAGGTATACCAAATATCGGTGGTGATATATATTATCATAGCGGATATAATGAAAATTGTTTAGTAACTCTGGTAACCTTAGGAATTGTACGTGAGGATCATATTATTCATTCTTATGCACCAGAAAATGCAGATGGATACGATTTAATTCTTGTTGGTAAGCCCACAGATAACAGCGGCTTCGGAGGCGCAAGCTTTGCTTCGCTTGAACTGGAAGAAGAAAAGAAAGATCAAAATAAAGGTGCCGTTCAAGAGCCTAATGCTTTCCTTGAAAGACATTTATTAAAATCATCGTATGCATTGTTTGATAAAATAAAAAAAATGAATTTAATTGATAAAGTGGGCTTCAAAGATCTGGGGGCGGGTGGTGTAGCTTGCGCCAGTGTTGAGTTAGCTGAAACTTCAGGGTACGGATCGGAGGTTTGGCTAGACAAGGTGCATACTAGTATGGAGGGTCTGCATCCTTCGGTGTATTTATGTAGCGAAACGCAAGAAAGGTTTATGTGGGTCTGCCCACCTGATATAACACAGCTAATAATTGATCACTATAATATAACCTATGATCTGCCTGGGGTTAGCGATGGAGCTATGGCTTCTGTTATTGGCAAAATAAGATCTGATGGTCAGTACATTGTTCATTACAATGATGAAATAATTGTAGATGCTAAAGCAAATCAGGTGACTAAAGGTTTTTTATATAATAGAAAGTTTAGTTCAATTAATTCAAGTCTCGATGCCCCCAGGTCAAATAGCGATCTTGATTATAATACTGAATTAATCAATCTACTAGCTCATGAAAATATTGCTAGTAGAAAATCAGTTTACGATAAATATGACAAGCAGGTTCAGGGTAGAATAATAACAGAGGCGGGAAGAGCAGATAGTGGAATACTTGCCCCATTCAATTCAGAAAATTATCCAAAAGAAATTAGAAACATCGGTATAGCGCTCTCAACAGATCACAATCCACTATATGGGACTATTGATCCCTATTGGGCTGGTGTTAATGCGGTTGTAGAAGCCATGAGAAATGTAGCAGCTGTAGGCGCTACGCCTCATGCATTAACAGATTGTTTATGTTTTGGTAATCCTGAAAAGGAAAGTCAAATGTGGGAATTTGTGGAAAGTGTAAAGGGTATAAAAGATGCTTGTAACGCAATAACCTTAAAGCATAATCCAGAATATCCTACGCCAATAATTGCAGGAAATGTAAGCTTCTATAATGAGTCAAAAAATGGTTCTATTCCTCCCAGTCCAATTGTCAGTTGTCTTGGTAAAATAAATGATGTAAATAACTGCATTGGAATGGATTTTAGTTTAACTGGTTCGAATATTATCATGGTTGGTAAAAGAAAAAGTGAGCTTGGCGGATCTGCCTTTTATCACCTTCATAATGAATTAGGCTCCACGTTACCCAAGCCAGATTTACAAGAAGTAAAGAATCAAATTCATGCTCTTACAGATTGTATTGATAAAAACTTAGTATTGTCTTGTCATGATATTGCTGATGGTGGAATTGCGGTAGCCTTAGCTGAAATGACTTTTAAAAATAATATTGGATGCAATGTTTCTATTGAGAGCAATCTAAAAACAGATGAAATATTATTTTCAGAAACCGGGGGATTCATTTTAGAAGTTGGGGATGAAAATATAAATGATATTGTTCGTTGTTTTTCTGATTATGGTATAGAAGTTTTCATGATTGGGAAAACGGTTAAATCCAATATCATTATTAATGATGAAATCAATATCTCTATAGAACAAAGCTATGATGCTTGGAAGAATGGATTAATAAATAAACTATAAAATGAAAAAAATAAACTATAAATCTGCTGGAGTTGATATTGATGCTGGAAATAAAGCTGTAGATAAAATAAAAGATAAAGTACAATCAACATTTACGGGTAACGTGCTTACCGGAATAGGTGGTTTTGGATCATTATATAGACTTAATGATATCATTTCACAATATAAAGATCCTATAATGGTTCAAAGCATTGATGGGGTAGGAACAAAAACCATCATAGCTAGAAAAATGAAAAAATATAATACGATAGGCATCGATTTATTGAGTGCAGCAGCAAATGATATTTTAGTTATGGGAGCAAGGCCGCTGACTTTCCTTGATTATATCGCGAACGATAAGCTAAAACCTGATGTCATTGATGAAATAGTTACGGGCATGGTTTCAGCTTGCAAAGAAACAGGTGTTTCACTTGTAGGTGGCGAAACTGCTGAAATGCCAGATACCTATTTACCTGGTGAGCATGACCTCGTTGGAGTTATTACAGGAATAGTAGATAGAGAAAAAATAATTGATGGTAATAAAATAAATTTAGGAGACAGCATTCTTGGCTTACCATCAAATGGTTTGCACACCAATGGTTATTCTTTTGCCAGAAAATTATTTTTTGAGGTTGGGGAGTATAATGTCAATGACGTTATCCCAGATTTGGGACAATCTGTTGGTGATGCTTTGCTAGAGCCTCATATAAATTATACCAATCATATTAGAATATTGTTAGATCAGGAAATTGAAATTAAAGGTATTGCTCATATAACTGGTGGGGGTATAGTTGAAAATATTCCACGCATTCTCCCAGATAACCATAGTGTCAATATTAATTTAGGATCATGGCCTATATTGCCTATTTTTAAAACTATGCAATCTATTGGATCTGTTGATGATTCTGAAATGTTTCGGGCTTTTAATATGGGTATTGGCATGGCGTTAATTGCTGATTCATCAAATATTGATAATATAAAAACAGCTTTAAAAGAATTAACCCCGGTTTTTGAAATAGGTAAAGTCGTAGAGGGCAATAAGGAAATAATAATTGCATAAAATAGGCATCATTCAATTCCCTGGTTCCAATACTGAACGTGAAACATTTATGGCCTGTGAACGTGTTGGCATGGAACCCATTGAGGTGCTGTGGAACAGTTCACAGAAAATATTATCGGATATGGTTGGCTATATTATTATAGGTGGATTTTCCTATGAAGACCGTTCACGCGCAGGAGTAATTGCTGCATTAGATCCAATAATACAGCAAATTAAAATAGAATCTGAGAAAGGTAAACCGGTTCTTGGTATATGCAATGGAGCGCAGATATTAGTAGAAAGTGGGCTTGTACCTGGATTAGAAAATTATTCAATTGGAGTTGCATTAACCGATAACAAAAGAATTGTTGATGGGCAGGTGGTTGGCGTTGGCTATTACAACACCTGGACTAATCTTAAGCTATCAACAAAGCCTGAGCGCTGCGCTTTTACTAGACATTCAGATCCAAAAATCTTAATGAATATTCCTCTTGCCCATGGTGAGGGCAGGTTTGTTATGCCAAATGGCTTATTAGATCAATTAATCAAAAATGAACAATTAGTTTATAAATATTCTAATGATTCTGGAGATATTATTGATGAATTTCCTACAAATCCCAATGGCTCAGTGAATAATATTGCCGCTATTAGCAATAGTAGTGGAAATGTAATGGCGATGATGCCTCATCCAGAACGCACTACAAATGGTGATGCAATTTTTTCCTCAATGAAAGAATACATTGATGAAAATTATCCCACTATTAATAAACCACTAAGTTTTTCAATAACTAATCATAAATCAAAAGAATTAAATATAGATGATCAATCAACCGAATGGGTTATTGATTTAATTATTACAGACAATGAAGCAAGGTCTGTTAATACTGCATTAAATCATCTTGGCTTTGATATAGAGGTTAATAGACAAATTCATTGGGAAATAAATATAGATGGGGAGCCAACTAATGTTTTAAATAAAATAATTGATTCGGGAGAGCTATTTAATTCAAATAAAGAATATATTGTAGATAAAAAAGGGAAATATGATGCTTCATTTTTGGTAAGACCTAATGAAGATATATATGGAAGAGCTAAATATGAATCCCTTACAAATCGATTTGATATAAAAGAAATTTCTTATATAAAACGAGGAGTCATATGGAATATAAATTCCAAAAGCGGTAATTTAAATGATGAAATAAATTCAATTTTAACAACAAACATATTTTTTAACCCACATTGCTATGAATACTATGAAATCAAAAAATAAATATACAGACTCAATCGCAAAATCAATTAACAATACATTAACCAATACTTCTCTTGGTTCCGGTCAAAAGAAAACCGGCAAAGTTAGAGATCAGTATGACCTAGGAGATAATCTTGCCTTGATAACTACGGATAGACAAAGTGCATTTGACCGGGTTTTAGCATCTATACCTTTTAAAGGTCAAGTTCTAAATCTAACTAGCGCTTGGTGGTTTGATAAAACAAAAGATATAATCCCAAATCATGTGATTGATATTCCAGACCCCAATGTAACTCTTGCAAAAAAGTGCGATGTATTTCCAATAGAATTTGTAGTAAGGGGTTTTATAACGGGTAGTACAAGCACATCTCTTTGGACAGTATATAATAACGGTGATAGAGAATACTGTGGAAATGCCTTACCTGATGGTCTTAAAAAAAACCAGAGGCTTGATAAAAATATGATTACTCCAACCACAAAAGAAGAACACCACGATAGGCCCATATCACCTGATGAAATTGTCAGCGAGAAATGGATGACTGAAGAAGATTGGAATTATTGCAGTCAAAAGGCGATGGAGTTATTTGAATTTGGCCAAAAAACAGCATTAAGCCATGGAATGATTCTTGTGGACACCAAATACGAAATGGGTAAAGATACCGATGGAAACATTGTCTTGATTGATGAAATTCATACACCTGATTCAAGTAGGTATTGGATAGCGGAAAGCTATCAAGAAAGAATAGATAGTGGGCAAGAACCTCAAAACATTGATAAAGAGTTTTTGCGACTTTGGTTTGTGGATAATTGCGATCCATATAATGATGAAACTTTGCCAGATGCGCCAGATGAACTGGTTGTTGAACTATCCAGCCGATATATTTATCTATATGAAACTATAACTAGTAAGGATTTTCCATTTCCAAATAATGATTTGCCAATCAATGAAAGGATTAATCACAATTTAAAGGATCTTTTATGAAAACTATACTAATAATGGGCTCTACTTTCGATGAGCCACATGCAAAAAAAATAACGGATAAGCTTGATGAATATGGAATAGAATGGGAGCAGCATGCTGCATCAGCTCATAAACAGCCGCTAAAGGTTTTAGAAATATTAAACAATAATAAAGAAGAAAAAGATATAGTATATATTACAATCGCAGGTAGGTCTAATGCTTTATCGGGATTTGTAGCTGCTAATTCTGAATTCCCAACAATAGGCTGCCCTCCGTTTTCAGATAAAGCTGATATGCTGGTAAACATTCATTCTACTTTACAAATGCCAAGTAGCACCCCCGTGCTAACAGTTATCGACCCGGGTAACTGTGCACTAGCTGTCAAACGTATTTTTGGTGTTTGACTATAATTAATTACATAAGTTGAAAATGAACAATAGCATTTCACCGCTAGATGGTCGCTATTCTTCTAGCATAGAAGATCTTATACCTTATTTTAGCGAGATGGCCTTGATGCGCTATCGATTAGAAATTGAAATCGAATATCTGATTAAGCTATCAAATGAAAAAGCAATAAAAGAACTTCGGCCTATTTCAAATAAACAAAAGAAGGAGCTGCAAAAAATTTATTTGGGTTTTGATGTTAAAGATGCAAAAAGGATTAAAAAAATTGAAAAGACAACAAATCATGATGTAAAAGCAATTGAATATTTCATTCGTGAAAAAGTTAATAAATCTTTACACCCATGGATTCATTTTGCGCTAACATCAGAAGATATAAATAACTTATCCTATACGTTGATGTGGAAAAATGCACTAGAAAAAGTGTTTAGCCCTATTTTAACATCGCTCAATGATGAAATAAAAAAATTATCCATAAAATATAATGCAGCTTCAATGCTATCAATGACCCATGGCCAACCTGCTACACCAACGACATTTGGAAAGGAATTGGCGGTATTCTACAGCAGGCTTAATCGCCAAGCCAATCAGATAAATAAACACTTATTTCTTGGCAAATTCGGTGGTGCCACAGGAACCTGGTCCACACATCATACAACATACCCAAAAGTAAATTGGATACAATTTGCAAAAAAATTCATTGGCTCTTTTGGGCTTGAGCCCAATTTAATCACCACTCAAATTGAACCACATGATTCATTAGCAGAAAGCTATCACCAGATTATTCGTGTCAATTCAATATTGACTGATCTTTGCAGAGATTTTTGGTACTATATATCAAGGGGTATCCTTGAACAAAAAAAGGTTAAAGGCGAAGTTGGCTCTTCTGCAATGCCCCATAAAATAAATCCTATTCAATTCGAAAATGCAGAGGGAAATATGGGAATATCAAATGCACTTTTAAATCATCTCGCTACAAAGCTTCCTGTTTCTAGAATGCAAAGAGATCTCACTGATTCCACAGTATTGAGAAATCAAGGTGTTGCTATGGGTCATAGCACTTTAGCTATGAAAAATATTTTAAAAGGACTAAAGAGAATTAGAATTAATCAACCACAATTGAATGCTGAATTAAATAATCATTGGGAAGTTTTAGCCGAAGCCATTCAAACAATTTTACGCAAAAATGGCAATCAAGATGCCTATGAAAAATTAAAAGAACTAACAAGGGGTCATAATATTAATCAAAAATCACTGGCTTCTTTTATAATGGACCTAGATATTTCTCAAGTTGAAAAAAAGCAATTACTTAAATTGACACCTCATGATTATATCGGACTTGCATCAAAAATTGCTAGGTTGAAATAGATGTGCGGGATTGTAGGTCTATTTAATAAAAAAGGCGATGTTTGCGCAGATATTTATGATGCTTTGATTCAAGTACAACATCGTGGTCAAGATGCTGCTGGGATAGCTACTTGGAATACAAAAAAAATGTTTACCTATAAAGAGCTGGGTTTGGTTAGTGAGGTTTTTAAATCAAATGATCTGCTTAATTTATCAGGTAATATTGGGATTGGTCATGTTCGCTATCCAACGGCAGGTTGTGACGATGTTAGTGAGTCACAGCCATTTTACACAGCGAACCCTGTTAGCATAACCCTTGCACACAATGGGACATTAACCAACAGCGCTGATATAAAATCAAAGTTGCTCAAAACTCATTTTTGCCAATTCAATACAAACTCCGATTCTGAAGTTTTATTAAATCTTTTTGCATTTGAACTATCTAGAACAAATTTTAAAAAGTTGAGTAAATCTCATGTTTTTAATGCTCTTGAGAATGTTTATAAATCTGTATCTGGCGGTTTTGCTGTAATAATGATTGTTGCAGGTGTAGGAATCGTTGCCTTCAGGGATAAGCATGGCATTAGGCCGATTGTATTGGGCAAAAATAATCATAATTATATGTTAGCATCTGAAAGCAGTGCTCTCACTGCAATGGGGTTTGAATTTTTAAATGATGTAGGACCTGGTGAGGCTATAATTATTAGTGAAGATGGAAAATTATCAAAAAAGAAATTTGTAAAAGACGTTAATCATAACCCGTGTTTATTTGAATTTGTTTATTTTTCTAGACCAGATTCCACAATTGATTCAATATCTGTTCATAAAGCAAGATTAAGAATGGGAGATTATTTAGGTGATAGAATAATCAATGAATATAAATCGCTAAATATAGATGTGGTAATTCCTGTACCTGATACAAGCAGAACCTGCGCTATGCAAGTGGCCCATAAAGTTGGTGTAAAATACCGAGAAGGTTTTATGAAGAATAGATATATTGGAAGAACTTTTATTATGCCAGGACAATCTGCAAGAAAAAAATCTGTTGCCCAAAAATTGAATCCTATTGCTCTAGAGTTTAGAGGTAAAAATGTTTTATTGGTTGATGATTCGATCGTTCGTGGCCATACATCTAAAAAAATAATTCAAATGGTTAGAAAATGTGGAGCAAAGAAAGTATTCTTTGCATCTGCTTCTCCCCCCGTTAGATATCAAAATGTGTATGGGATAGATATGCCAGCTACAAAGGAACTTATTGCACATAAAAAATCAATTAAACAAATTAAACAATATATTGGTGCTGATGAGTTAATCTACCAAGACCTTGGCGATTTGAAACGTTCAGCACAAATTGGCAATCCTAATATTAAAAATTTTGAAGATTCTGTTTTTTCAGGAAACTACTGCACGGGAGACGTAACTGATCAATTTCTAAAAAATCTTGAAAAAAGTAGAATTGACTCAAAAAGAAAAGCCTAATTTTCTTGAAATGGTAAACAATTTTTTAGTTATAGGATCAGGTGCAAGAGAGCATGCAATTGTAAATGCTTTATATTCATCAAGGTTAGACTCTAAAATTTATTGTATAGGTAATAGCTATAATCCTGGCATTATGAAATTATGTTTTGAGTATGTAGTAGGTGATTATAATAGCTCATCTTTTGTCGTTAATTATGCAAATAAAAACAAAATTAATTATGCTATTATTGGACCAGAAAATCCACTAGAAGCTGGCATTTCCGATGCGCTTTGGGAGGCAAATATTAAGGTCATTGGACCTAAAAAAGAATTAGCAAAAATTGAAACCTCAAAAGCTTTTACTCGAAATCTGCAAGTTGATTATGGTATACCTGGAGGACCAAAATTTCAATCTTTTACAACATTAAATGGGGTAGCAGAATATTTTGAAGAACTAAATCATGAATTTGTTATTAAGTTTGATGGGCTTGCTGGAGGCAAGGGTGTAAAAGTATATGGAGAGCATATTGAAACCATACCTGATGCACTGGATTACTGTAAAAGTATAATTGATTCTGGAGGCAGTTTCTTAATTGAAGAAAGGTTTATTGGGGAAGAATTTTCATTAATGAGTTTTTGTGATGGAAAAAACATTCAACATATGCCAATTGTTCAAGATCACAAAAGGGCCTATGAAAATGACTCAGGCCCAAATACTGGAGGAATGGGAACCTACTCAGATTATAATCACTCATTGCCTTTTCTAAATGATGCGGATATCGAAAGCGCTAAAAAAATTAACCTTTTAACTATGGAATCTCTAAAAGATAAAACTGGCATGGATTATATTGGTATACTATATGGTGGATTCATGGCAGTAAAAAATGGCGTAAGACTAATTGAATATAACGCAAGATTTGGCGACCCTGAAGCAATGAACGTTTTATCCATTTTAAAAACAGATTTTATTGATATATGTAAAAAAATGGTTTCAAGTAGCTTAGATAAAATAAAGATTGAATTTGAGAACAAAGCAACTGTCTGTAAATATTCTGTTCCCAATGGCTATCCGGATAACCCTGTAAAAAATCAAATTATAGATATATCAGATATAAAAGATAAAGATAAGGTTTTCTATGCCTCAGTAAATATTGAAGGTGATAACCTAATTGAAACTGGTAGTAGAACATTGGCAGTCATATCTGTTGCAGAAACCATTGTTGATGCTGAAAGATCTGCTGAAGATAATATCAAAAGAGTTAAGGGCCCAGTTTTTCATAGATCTGATATAGGTACTAAAAAATTAGTTGATAGCAGAAAAAGCAATATGGATAAGATTCGATGTTAAGGTTGGGAATTCTTGGATCAACCAGCGGAACAGATATGCAGGCCATAATTGATGCAATCGGTCAGGGAAAATTAAATGCTAAAATCAAACTTGTTATATCAAACAAGCAGGAGGCTTATATACTTAAAAGGGCTCAAAAAAATAATATTCTGAATAAATACATATCTGACAAAAATTTAGATCGAGATAGATTTGGTGAACTGATAACAAAGAATTTTATAGAGCTTAATGTAGATATTATTTTATTAATTGGATTTATGAAAATTCTCTCAGATAGTTTTTGTCTTAAATGGAAAGATAAGATTTTAAATGTACACCCATCCCTACTTCCTAAATATGCCGGTGGTATGAATAATAGCGTTCATGAGCAGGTATTAAAAAATAAAGAAGATGAAACTGGATGCACTATACACTATGTTACGGAAGAGGTAGATAGTGGCCCTATATTAATTCAAAAAAAATGTTCTGTTTTAGTTAATGATAGTGTTGAAACATTAAAGAAAAGAGTGCAACAGTTAGAGGGAGAAGCTTTTATTGAGGCTTTAAATTTTATTGAGAAAAAAAACTATGCTTAATGATTTAAAACTAAACAAAAACCCAATAAAAATTAAAAGAGCGCTTATTTCAGTTTATGATAAAACAAATATTGTAGATTTAGCTACAAAACTAAATGGCGTTGGGGTTGAGATAATTTCTACTGGTGGAACATCTGAATCCCTAATGCATTCAAATATTCCGGTCACTGAACTAGATAGCTTTACAGGATTTCCAGAAATCTTAGATGGAAGAGTTAAAACACTAAATCCGCTAATAGCGGGTGGGGTTTTGTCCTTACGTGATATACATCACACAGAGGTCAAAGAGCATAATATCAAATTTATTGATCTTGTTGTTTGCAATCTATATCCATTTGGAAAAACAATTTCTCAGGAAGATTGTACTCTATCAAAAGCCCTTGAAAATATTGATATAGGTGGGCCTACTATGATAAGATCGGCTGCCAAAAATCTTGGCTGGGTTTGTGTAATTGTAGATCCAAATGACTATGCTGACTTAATACATTGTATAGATAGCGATGGTGAGGTTTCATATGACTTTAGATTAGCAATGGCTAGTAAGGCTTTTGCAACAACGTCTCGATATGAAACCATGATAAATAACTATTTAAATACCGAAACGTTTCCTGATCAAATGGATTTAACATATAAAAAATATTCTGATCTTCGATATGGAGAAAACCCTCAGCAAAAAGCTTCCGTTTATAAACATGAGCAGGCTTCTACTGGTATACTTAATTCTACTATCCATCAAGGGAAAGAATTATCATACAACAATATTATGGATGCTGATGCTGCGGTGTCCTGTGTTGTTGAGTTTGACAAGCCTGCATGTGCAATCATCAAACATGGAAATCCATGCGGGGCGGCAATATCTGAAAATATCAATGACGCCTTCAATAAAGCGCTTGCAGCAGACCGGTTATCATCATTTGGTGGAGTTATAGCGCTGAATCAAGAATGCAGTGAAGAAATAGCATTGGAATTAAACGATTTTTTTATTGAAATAATTGTTGCTCCATCGTTTTCATCAAAAGCGCTAGATCTTTTTTCAAATAAAAAAAATCTTCGAGTTATAGAGATAAACAATCTCAAACAATTTAAAGAAAATTTAACTCTACGCAATATTCACGGTGGATTATTAGTTCAAGAAGATGATAATCATATTTTATCGTTAGATCAATTAAAAGTTGTTACTAAAGAGAAGATTGAGACTAATACATATGAATCTATTCTGTTTGGTTGGTCGGTTTTAAAATATGTTAAATCAAACGCTATACTAATTGTTAAGGATTGTACTACAATTGGTGTTGGTGCAGGTCAAGTTAGTCGAATAGACTCTGTTGATATTGCTATTACAAAATCTAAAGGTAATACAGATAGATCAATCTTACTTTCGGATGCCTTTTTCCCGTTTAGAGATAGCATAGATAAAATTGCAAACACAGGAATAAAAACTATTGTTCAGCCTGGTGGATCTGTGCGTGATCAGGACGTTGTTGATGCGTGCAATGAACATTCCTTGGCAATGGCATTTACTGGAGCCCGCTGTTTTAAGCATTAATATTGTGGAACTGTAGGGTCTACCTCCTGCGACCAAGATCTAATCCCCCCAGTAAAATTGACAGCCCTATATCCTTCTTTATTAAGATAGCTACACACTTTTGCCGATCTAAATCCCCCGTGGCACATTACTACAATTAATTTCTTTTTGTCTAATTCATCAAGACGCTGATGAATTTCTCCCATAGGAATATGTTGATGAGGATCTATTTTAGCGATCTTTAATTCCTCATGTTCACGTACATCTAACAAAATAAAATCGGTTTTATTTTGTTTTATTTCGTGCAATTCTTGTGCATTAATAGTATCCATAATTTCTCCAATCAAAATCTTAGATATTTAAATAGCTCATGTTAAATTTACTATTCTTATATAAGATATAATAAATGGTTTTAATTATTTCCATAACGGCCTTTTTGCTTGTCACTATACTATTTGTTCTTGATACTGCAAAAGACCAATCTACAACTAGTGAAATATCTAGTTTTCTTTCACCTTTTCAAGCTGAAACTTTTGTTCGCCATAATTATGCCGCCTCGGCAGATTCTGTTTGGAGTGCTATATCAAATCTTTCTAGTTATAATTATTGGTTTCCAGGGATAGGTAGAATTCTCCCTGTTGTTAAAACTGATAGATATGTGCATCGATACTCATTCGATCAATTTAATTTTGCACCAGGATCATTATTGCAAATCAGGCCTAAAGGACCATTTCCTTCCGGAAAAGCAACTATAGCCTCTGTTGAAACTAACAAGAAGCTTGAATTAATTATGCAATTCAATCCTTTATTAAAAGAATATATATCTTTTAATCTCGAATCGCATTCAGAAGGAACAACATTATCATGTACCAGAAAAAGCTACGGTCCATTTTCCTTTATGAGCGTTTGGGGATTTGATAGTAGTAAATCAAAAATCTTAGATAATCTTGGCTATTTAATCCCACAAGAAGATTTTACATCATCAAAAGAGAAATCTAAAGAAGTATCCCAAGAGGATGGGGATACATCTGATAGTTTATTTTCTGATAGAAACCAAATGGCAGCCTATTTAGTTAATAAAACTCTTGATGGCGATACTGAAATTATTAAAGCAACAAAAGATGTTTATGCCAGAGGTAAGGCTAAAGCATTGCTGATAAAAATCAATAAAGGTACAGCAGAAAGACCGGCTATGCCTGAAGCAAAGGCAGCGACTTCTGCTCCACCTGCTGCATCAACAGCAGCGACTTCTACACCATCGCAAAGTCCTGAGGACATTATCGCTACGGTAGTTAATCAGGCATTAGATGGAGATGATGGTCCATTAAACGCTCTTGATGATAAAGTCCTAAGAGCAAAATCTAAATCATTGATCATGAAAATCAAT
>Ga0208261_1000123_pt1 | contig 31943 bp, 20 predicted proteins | sample Knorr_S7_td_DCM__FD_185595 | JGI IMG/M metagenome (GOLD analysis project Ga0208261, IMG submission 185595) | Marine microbial communities from Southern Atlantic Ocean transect - Knorr_S7_td_DCM_ad_131m_LV_B (SPAdes) (version 3) | ecosystem: Environmental > Aquatic > Marine > Oceanic | place...
TCAACGGATGATTTTGATCTTCCCCTTATTTTACGAGTAGGCATATCTGATGATTTGAATGTAGGTGAAATAGGTACAATGACTTGGAGCGTTGATGTCAATAGTCCAAATGATAATTCCATGTATGTCAATGCTGGGATTGAATGCGGATTATTTAATAATCTATTTGTAATACGAACAGGAATGAATTCTTTATTTTTACATGATCGAGAGAAAGAACTCTCCATGGGTCTTGGGTTTAATATGACGAATATCTTGAAAAAGAATCTTTATATAAACTATAGTGTAGAAACATTATCCCATTTAGGAGAAACCCATCAATTCAGTATACAATTTTCATATTAAAATTATTTCTTGGATTTAGATTAATTTTATCGAAAACTTCTGGTCATTTATTTTTAATAAATTTTCTATTTTAATTAGGAGGAATTCAATAATGAAAAAAATGTTATTAATTATATGTCTAACTATTTCGACTACGGTATTCGCACAAACAAGTTCTCTTGTAATTGGGGGTGTGCTAGATCTCACAGTGCCTGAAGCAGGTTCCGCTGGTAAGGCCTTACAGCTTGTTGCCATAGATGATATTGCAGATCTCAGTGTATACGCCATAGGTGTTGCTAATAATGGTGGTGGAACTGACGGGGTTGAAGCAAATCTTCCTGCAGTTGCTTTGGCTGCAGGTGAAAGTTTCTGGTTTTTACGAGATACAAGTGCATATCAAAATTATTTTGGAGATGTTTTTGGTGAATACGATGTTAATTACGCGATTGATAGTGATGTGTCCCAAAACGGAGATGATGCCATTGAATTATTTATGATTTCAGGAGGAGTTGAAACCCTTGTAGATTTATATGGGGATCCAGCTACAGATGGAACGGGAGAAGCTTGGGAATATATGGATGCTTGGGCGTATCGTATTGATCGTACTCCTAGTGCAACTTTTGATATAACTCAATGGACAATTGCTACCCCCAACTGTTCTGATGGATCGACAACTAATGCCACTTCAGACTGTCCATATCCAATGATGGGAGTTATTGTTCGATTTAATTTAAATACATCCACTGCTAACGGATTTACCGATTCAAGCACATTGGTCATTCGAGGAAGTTTTAATGGCTGGGCTGGTAATGAATGGGAAATGGAAAATGTTGGTGGTGATTATTGGACATATTATTATAGTTTGGGATTAGATGATACTGTAACACATGAATTTAAATATGTAATGGTTGGTGAAAGTGGTGATACATGGGAGTCAACTGGTAACCGTACTTTGACCTTTGGCGCAGATGTACTAGATACGGCCCTTGCTGTGGATTTCTGGCAAAATGGTTCTACCCCACCGTACACTGTAACGGATAGTGTAGATGTATGGTTTCGGGTTAGCACAGCAGGTATTGTAGACTATGCAGGCGAAGTAATGCATATTGCAGGGAACATGAATGGATGGACTGGAGCCCCATTAAGTCCTGAAGGTGATTCTACATTCTGGTCTGGTCAATATTCCTTTGCTACAGCTGGCGATACTCTTCAATATAAATTCTTAAAAGGAAGCGATAGTTGGGAGTCTAATGATAATCGTGTTGCCGTTGCAAATCAGGATACTACATTGCAATGGGTCTATTGGAGCAATGTACCGCCAACGGATGTACAACCTGTTAATGTAACATTTACTCTCAATACCTCTACCGCTCCTGGTTTTACAGATTCCACAAATACTCTTGTCATTCGTGGAAGCATGAATGGCTGGGATGGAGTTGAATGGGAACTGGATAATGTAGGTGGTGATTATTGGACGTATACCACAGCTGAACCTCTAGCTATGGGTGATTATGAATATAAATATGTCATGCTAGATGCATTAGAAAATGTGAATTGGGAATCAACCGGTAACCGCACATTTTCTCTATCCAATGAAACAGAAGATATTGATTTAGCTCTTGATTATTGGGAAAGTGGTGTCACTCCCCCATACACACCAACGGATAGTGTAGATGTATGGTTTCGAGTTAATACAGCTGGAATAGTCGGATATGCAGGCGAAGTAATGCATATTGCAGGAACTATGAATGGATGGACTGGAGAAGCATTAAGTCCTGAAGGCGATTCTACATTGTGGTCCGGACAGTATTCTTTTGCTGCTGGTACTGCAATCGAATATAAATTTCTTAAAGGTGTTGATGGATGGGAAAACAATGATAACCGTACCGCTACCGTAACTCAGGATACTACATTAGCATGGATGTATTGGGATAACGCTCCACCGTCTACTGTGCAACCTGTAACTAAAACGGTTATTTTTTCTGTGGATTTATCGGAATGGTTAGATGAAGAAGGCGCTACAGGTATGCCCATATTTAGTGTTGCTCGCGGAGATGTGATGCAAGTTCGTGGTGGTTTCAATGGTTGGAACGGTGATGATCCAACGGATTCTGAATTAACCAGAACTCCTGGTACAAACATATTTAGTTTGGCACTTTCTCTAACCGATCTACCAGATCGTGAAAATGAATATAAGTTCTTTATTGAGCATAGTGAAGAGTCTGTTACTCATCTTACCTCTACATATGGTGAACTGTGGACCGATATGGGTTGGGAAGATTCACCAGCGTTTGGTGGCGGAAATAGAATTTTCGCATTAGGAGATGATGATGGTACTGGCTTACTAGAATTAGACTTAGCTGGATATTATGATCTTCCTGCTGGTGCAGTTGTTCCTGCAGGACAGGAAGTTTCTGTTATGTTTACCGTTGATATGACAGGAGCAAGCTCAGATGGCTTTGATTCTGCTGAAGATTCTGTCTATATCAAACTGGAAGATAAATGGTTAAATTATTTACAGGGATTTGACGATGGTCAAAAATTTGCAGCGACCAGCAATGGTGATGGATCCTATTCCGCAACCGTTGATTTTGTTGGTCCATTAGCATGGCATATGATCTACCATTGGGAATTTCTCGATATGTCTGAATCTGTTATTGTAAGTGAAGGCGGCGGTTTTGGTTTTGGTAGATTCCGTGCACGATATATGCATTCCAACTCTGATTTTGATTGTAGCTGGGGAGATTGGGATTTCGAAGATGATACATGGCAAAAAGATCCACCTCTTCCTCTAGAAGAATGGGATCCAGATGGTGTATGTATCGCGCTATCATTAGTAAATGATATGGTGCCTACAACATTTGCTTTATCGGACAATTATCCGAATCCATTTAATCCAACTACTAATATTTCTTTTAGCATACCAATGCAATTAGAAGTGCGGATTAACATTTATAATATTATGGGTCAGCTTGTAGCAAACGTAACGAGAGCTCAATTAAATGCTGGTACTTATAATGTTCAATGGAATGGAACAGACCAACGAGGCAATATGCTTCCAAGTGGGTTGTATTTCTATGAGCTTGAAGCTGGAAATGAATTCAGGCAAATTAAGAAAATGACTCTGGTCAAATAACCAACCTTATTTATGATATAAAAAGGGGTTCAAAATGAACCCCTTTTTATATTCTGGTAATAATTATTTTTTAATCAACTATAGGAAATTTATGAAGGTATTTCAGTATCTATTATTTTGCACATTTCTAGTATTATCTGTTTCATGTGTATATAATGATTTTAACAGAGATCATTATCTCTTATCTCCCGATGAATCCCTTTCATTAACCCTCCATTCAGATGAACAAAAAATTTCTTATTCCCTGAAGAAAAATAATCAGCTTTTGATTGAAAAGTCTCAATTAGGGCTTTTGGCTGATCAATTTGAATTGGCAGAAGGTTTGGATGTGAAAAAAGTAACCCGTTCAAGAAAAAATGAAACGTGGACACAAGTCTGGGGTGAGCAAAAATATATCACAGATAATCATAATGAGTTAGCCGTTCATTTATCATCCAAGACGAATCAAATGCAGATGGTTATTCGTTTTCGATTATTTAATGATGGCTTGGGTTTTCGCTATGAACTTCCTGAGCAAAATCAAATAAATGATTTTAAAATTTTGGATGAGCTAACTGAGTTTAATTTTTCAGAAGATTCTGAGTCCTGGTGGATCCCTGCCTATGCATACCGTCGATTTGAATTTTTATATGCCAATACTCCCATTAGCGATATATCCCGTGATACGTATTCAAAGTTAGTTGAAAATTTAAATGGTCCACGATTAGGGCCTGAAGCTGTTCATACCCCTTTCACTGTGCAACGAAATGATGGCATTTGCATTGCCATCCATGAAGCAAATCTTACCAATTATTCCAGCATGACTCTACAAGCCAGTGGTACCAGTAAGATGGAATGTGACCTTGTCCCCTGGTCAGATGGCACAAAAGTGTATGCGTCACTTCCCTTTCAATCGCCCTGGAGAACCATTATAGTTGGAAACAATCCAGCGGAGCTAGCGATGTCCACTCTTACCTTAAATCTGAATGAGCCAAATAAACTATCTAACACAGATTGGATCGAACCTGGAAAATATATTGGTATTTGGTGGGAGATGATTGGTACAAATCAATCTACATGGGGATCAGGTGCTCATCATGGAGCGAAAACACAAAAAGTAAAGGATTATATCGACTTTGGTTCAAAATACGGATTTAAGGGCGTTTTAGTAGAAGGATGGAATACGGGTTGGGATGTGAACTGGTGCTGTTCCGGTGATGGCGAAGCATTTGACTTTTATCATAGTCATCCAGACTTTGATTCTAAAGAAGTAAAGGAATATGCACGAAAGAAAAATATTCGGATCATTGGACATCATGAAACGGGTGGTCAAATACAGAATTACGAATCTCAATTAGATAGTGCCTTTGCATATGCACAACGCAATGACATACGAGTTATTAAAACGGGATATGTTAACGATGTGAGTCAAAACATCAGTAGAATCGGTGCCGATGGAAACGTCTACAAAGAATGGCATCATGGACAATATATGGTAGAGCATTTCCGAAAAGTTATTGAAACAGCAGCAAAGTATCAGGTAAGTCTGGTACCTCATGAACCAATCAAGGATACCGGAATTCGACGTACCTATCCAAATATTTTATCTAGAGAAGGTGCAAAAGGACAAGAATTCAATGGATTTATGTCTACAAAAGATAATAATAAACCAAATCATACAACCATCCTCCCATTTACACGTTTATTATCAAGCCCAATGGACTACACTCCTGGAATATTTAATATTAAAGAATATCGGTATAATAGCCCTGATGATAGGACGATCAATACGAACCATCATATTCCAAGCACCATATCGAAAGAATTGGCATTATATATCGTTGTTTATGCACCAGCGCAAATGGCTGCGGACCTTCCAGAAAATTATGAAGATCACCCGGCCTTTCAATTCATTCTGGATGTACCAACTGATTGGGAACACACTGTAGTCTTAAATGGAGAAATTGGTCAATATATCACTACTGCAAGAAAAGACATCCAAAGTGATGACTGGTATTTAGGAAGCATTACCAATGAAAAAGGCAGAGATCTTACTATCAATCTTTCTTTTCTTGATTCTGGAGTTCGATATCAAGCCACCATCTATAAAGATCCAACAAATGGCGGATGGCAAACTAATCCAGAAGAAGTTGTAATTGAAACTATCATGGTTGAAAAGAATGATGTATACAAAGTATCCCTTATGCCAGGAGGTGGACAGGCCATTCGCTTCTCTCCTATGTAATGGATTAATATCCTATTACCATTACATTACTTAAGTAATACTACTTTTTTTATCTCATAATTAAAATTAGTTCTAAGTTGGATAAAATAAATTCCACTGGCTTGATTGCTTGCGTTCCAATGTATATCCTTCTTCCCTGTTATCTTTCTATTATCAATGAGTGTTTCTACTAATCGACCTAAGGCATCGTAAATATAAATTGAATATGGTGTTTCAAGTAAGTTATTGGGATTTATTGCAATAGTTGTTGAACTATTAAACGGATTGGGATAAATATCCATCATCCTGTATTCATCCGGAGTAAAGTTATTATGAATGGAAAGTGGAAATGCTTCCGTATTACCATTTACCAGTAAATAGCGTTGATTGATATGGGGAATATCATATACATATTTTTCTGCAGTATTCGGCCAATATACTATTAACGAATCAATAGCACTGTCTGAACCTAGACCAAAATGCTGAATCAATGTATTTTGTGAGCAATATCCATTTCCTGCAAATACAGCACTTATTTGTTCCCCGGATGCACTATAAAGTATGAGTTTTGAACCAATTGCATAGGGATCGGAATTATTATCCAGTTCACTATTCCCATTAAGTTGAAATTGTATCCAATTTTGTGTGGGAGAATCATTTCTGTATACTAATATGGATCCATCCGATGATGGATGTCCTGCTGCTATAATATCCAAATCTCCATCATTGTCCAAATCCCCATAGGCCGAACCAAAACCATTATTAAAACTTTGTAATCCAGCTGAAACACTAGCATCTGCAAAGGTGCCATTGCCTAAATTTTGAAAGAATGAATTTGGGACATTACCAAATCCAGATTCATTATTATTAAATATATCAAGCCATCCGTCATTATCTGCATCGAAGAAAAATGTTCCCCAGGCCATACTCCCTGCTATATCTTCCACGCCAGCTGAATCTGCAACATCATCAAATACCCCATCTGGTGAATTTTTTAATAAGGAATTTTCATACAAGTTGGATGTGTAAATATCGAAATACCCATCCCGGTCATAATCTCCAACTGCAACTCCCATACCCATCACAGGAAGATTTACATTGCTGGAGTTTGACATATCAATAAACATTCCTGCATCTTCTTTTCGTAGTAAAATATTTCCCAGATTTCCATCCTGAGTAATGAAAATGTCATCATCTCCATCATTATCATAATCCACAAACGATAAACCCATAACAAGCCCGTTACTTTGGGGACCGCTTGCATTCATGTTTTGTGCAACATTTATAAAGGTTCCATCACCATTATTTTGAAATAAATAGTTATTTTCGGTTAGTCTACCTACATATAAATCAACAAAACCATCCTTATTAACATCATTCCAGGCTCCTCCACGTATTCCGCCATTTGCCACAATACCAGATTGGGTTGTTACATCCGTAAAACTACCATCGCAATTATTTCTATACAGGAAGCTATTACCGCTTAATGCGCCGATAAAAAGATCCAGACAGCCATCATTATTATAATCTGCTGCTAGAGGTAATCTGGTCGGTGATGACGTTGTAATTCCTGCTGCAAAGGACACCTCTTCAAAGTCCATATTTCCAAGATTTTTAAATAGCACATTGGATCCTGTATTATTATCAGAAATAAATACATCTTCTAAACCATCATTATTATAATCAAAAATACATACCCCTTCACCCCTAATATCATAACTCATACCACTCATTATCGTGACATTCGTGAATTGAACCTGTCCATAAAGAAATCCAGATATACATAGGAATAATAGATGATTTATATGTTTCATAGGGTCTCTAAATTACTATTGAATATTTTCCATATTCTATAAATGTGGTTAAAAATATAGTGGCATAGTAAATTATAAAATCAAAAATATTTCTATATAATTTAATCAATGATGATAAAAATATATTTATTACTATTTATTTTACCTTTTGGGTTTATTTCCGGGAAAGATTTAGGGGTTTCTAAAGTCATCACCATTAATCAAGATACTCTATTATTATCAGATATAATCAATAATGAAAGAGCAACCGTTATGTATTTTTGGGCCACTTGGTGTGAAACATGCAAAAGAGAAACACCAAAAATCATTGATTTAAGCAATGAGTATCCTGATGTGCAATTTATTCCATTATCGTATGCATCTCCAGCCAACAGTGTAATCGACTACTTTTCCAATAAAGATTACAATATGAATACATACATAGATTATTCCGGGTCAATATTTAGCACATTCAATGTATCAGCAACTCCAACTATTGTAATAATGGATAAAAATAATAAAATTCTATTCAATGGATACAAGTCAAAACGATTCTATAAAAAATTATTAAATAAACTGCATTCATAAATTGTACTACCGAATTACCATTATATCATTTTTTATTTTAATTCTTTCCCAGGCAGCGTATGCTCAAGGCGGGATTAGCTGAAGACGACCAATACTCCCAGGTGGGAGTTTATTACAATACAGTAAAGCCTTAGAAAACCAAATTTCATTAGGTATTGCTTATCAGCATGAATATTTGTCCAATCCTATCTATGGGACAAACTCAATCCCAAATTATAATAAAGAACGTACGGATAATAGCACCACAACTCTTATTGTGAGTGCAGGTATTACGGATAAAATTTCCGTTTCAACGTTTATTCCCTATCGGTATATCTTAAATGAAAAAGTATTATTTAGAGGTCAATATCATAATCAATATGAAGGTGGATTATACTCGAGAGAATCATACGGTATTGGGGACATCATTGTTCAAATGAATTATCAATTTGATCTATTCAACGGTCGGTTTCCTATATTAGTTGGAAGCGGATTAAAATTAGCCAATGGAAAAATTAATTCGAAAGATATCTACGATGAACGTATTAATGATAATCTGCAAGTAGGATCCGGAAGTATTGATCCAATATTTTCCATATACACCAATGAACCATTTGGCTCATTCATGGTATCATCCGGTCTGTTTACTCGAATATCTGCTCGAGAAAATATTTACGGATATAAATATGGTAATGAGCTTCATGGGTTGGCAAATGTTGATTTTATCGGTTCTGACTATTTTTTTGGAGGAATTCAATTGTATTATCTTCTTTCATCCAGAGATACATATGAATATGGAAAAATAGCACGAGATCGTGGAGGTGAAAGTATTTTTATCAGTGCAAAGCTGGGTATTAAACTCACCGATGATTTTGATTTAGAATTAATAATGCAGAATCCCATCCATCAAAATTTGAACGAAAGTCAACTCACGTCGAGTAATTCCATACAGATAGGAACATTATACCGATTTACATTATGATAAAAAATTGCACCATAATTACTTTAATCATTTTTTTATCCTGTAGTCTCTACGAAGATACAGAACAGCCAGACATATACTTTCAAATAAATGATTTTGATATGTTACCAATGGGAAGAACTATATCAGATATGATGATGGGGCCAAATAATAACTTCCTGTACTTATGTGATTATAATAATAATTCAATGATTAAGATTTCTGCACAGGGTACTATGAAAATTTTGAATGAACTGGTAGTAGGCTCACATCCGATCGCAATGGATATATCACCTGATAAATCACATATAGCTGTTGCCATGGAAGGCGAAAGCAATGTATATCTGATTTCATTAGAAGATTTTACTATTTCAACTATTATATCAGTATCCTTAATGAATATGAATGATATTGTATTTGTTAATTCTAATCGATTGCTCTTATCCTCTACTACAGATCCAACGGTTATTACATATGATATTGACTCAGATACTGAATCTAGTCAATCAATACTTAATGGAGAATTGCTCATTGATCAAGAAGATTCCATAGCATACGTAGCCTCTTCTTCCTCTATAAAGAAGTATCATATATCAAACAATCAAGCTTCATTATCTCCATATGTTGCAGACCCATTTGGATTTTCTGCTACAATTAATCACTTCATTATTAATGATGATATACTATATGTATGTCTTAATAATAAAGAAGATAGCGAAAGCATTAGAAGTATATATTCATATAATGCAAACACATTAACATTTGCTGGTAAATATCAAGTTGGATCACCAGGTCTCGGTGTAGTTGTAGATACAAATAATGAAAAAATCTTTATTGCACCACAAGATGCAGATGAAAATGGTATTTTTATTATTGAATTTGATGCACAGACAAAATTAGAAAAAAATTACTATTTAGCTGCTGGAAATTTGAAAGAAAAATGTATGGTTATCGATCAAACATCTTCATATATCTATATATTAGTGAATACTCCTGGAGACAATGATTCCTTTGAACCGTACAATGACTACCCATTTGATCTTCAAAGGATTGAAATATACAATTGATTAAAAACCCCCAATGAACCATTGAGGGTTTTTAAAGAGATAATTATATTAAATATTAATCAAAGCTGGTCTGGCTTGTTCCAGAACCACCCATAATCGGAGACCAATGGGAAGCACGTACTCTCCACTGTCCATCTTCTTTCACATAAACACGTGTTACACGGGTCAAATAATGCCCAACTGATGCTGAATTCTTCGGCTTGAGTGAACCTTCCGAATAATACATGGCTACAGCTGCTTTTTTTGGCACCAATACAATGACTTCAATATGTTTGGGTTTAATACTTGCAACATCATATTCTTCGGGACGTTCAGTAGATTCCACAGTTTGCAATAATCCACCGCTTGACCAGAATTCTAACGCTCCTAGCTTTGAATATTCATCAGCTCCACGCTTATTTTTAGTAAAATACTCATTATTTTTCATAATCTGATTTTTGATGTCTTCTACATCACCAGCGCTCACTATTGAGAACATAATGGTGAAAACAAACATGATTTTTATAATATGTTTCATGAGTCCCCCTCTTTTTTGTTGAAAACTATATTAGTTTCGTACAATATAGCTGATTAAAACTAAATCATTATAAACAAAAAACCCCGCAAATAGCGGGGTTTTTCTATTAGTTATTTATCTGGCTTATATTAATCACAACCAGTATATCGGCTAGCAATATATTCGCCATATGTCCAATCAAGAGGATCCTGTGCAATTCCTTCTGCTGTTGCTACATATTCACGAACAACATCAATTTGATCCGATACTTCCTGCGCTTTTTGTCCCATTTTTGTACGCAAGGCAAGATTAGTCACTACTTGCTCTACTAATTCAGAATCATCGCCAGGTGATGAATGCAATTCTGCAATTTTGTCTTGAACACCTTGACAGGGAATATCAGCCAACATATCTAGATTCAAATCAAGATAATCAATGGAAATTTGCAATTGGTTCGATAAAGACAATAGTTCAACATATAAATCCTGCATTGCTGCAAGCAAATTTGTATTCATATCCGGTAAATCTACTCCTAGTTCTGGGAAAGCAGTACCCACGTCTGGAACTTCTAAACCAATTCCATCCATTGCAAGATCCATTACGGGCTGCAAAACTGGATCAATACAACATTCCATGAAGTCATCTAAACTCATAAAATCTTCAATAGCCGTTGCTATTCCATCAATTTCTACGCCTATATCAGCTAGGCTTATTGAAAAGGACCCACTTGATGCACAAAAAGCAGGTTCTCCACTTACTGGATCATTTATCAATGACATATTATCTGGACAAGTTGCTCCTACCCAATAGCCATCATGATTTTCCGTAAAATATTGTGTGGACCAAGTAACTATATCCTCAAAAAAGCTAAAAAATCCATCCCACCAGCTTCCACCTTCTCTTTCTACTCTTCTTGTACTACTTGTTTGCTCTGACCACGATTTTGTACAGAAATATGCACTTACAGGATCCCAAGTCATCATAAATCCATCGGGACATTTACCACATCCACCTACAAAGAATTCTTCATAGCCAGCTGGGCAACCGATAGATGCTGTAGAAACAGGCCAAGGGGAAATTTCTACTGATTCATTAATAAAACTTAATCCAGTTTGCATTGGTGTAAGAATATCAAGAAACTCATCAAATGCACTTAGATCCAGACCAGCATCTAAAGCTTCTATAATTTCATCCATTTTTGTAATCGCATCATCTAATGCATCATCAACATCCTCCGCAACTTCTTCCGCGCTACCAACTTTATCCAAGTATGCAACACGTGTTACTCGTAAACCATCAGCAATACCAGTATATCGTGTTTCATCTGCACAATCATTAGCCAGACTTAAATACCCGTAGCCATTTGCTGTAAGCTCACCCAGTGTTCCAAGCTTTTCTCCTACCTCTACCGCTACATCACTAACTTTTTGAATAATATTTTCTGGAAGATCCAAAGACGCATCCACTGCACATGCTTGCGTAACAACGCCATCCATTCTATTATCCACAGGTGCAACCAAATTATACGGTTGAGTAAACGTTCTGCGTAAAACACCTGGGACAGATTTTGCTGCTTGAAGCGCAGTTTCAACATCAGTGGCAACTGATTTTAAATCTGCTGCCTTATTTGCATATGTTTCCACAAAAGCAAATTTTGATAACGCATCTTGAGCCGTCTCATGCAGATCAGTTGCTTTTTCAATAATATCATCTAACTCTTCTGTGAAATCATCAATAGTTCCTTCATCTTCTTGAGTAGGCGGTAATTCCGCATTTTCATCTTCTATTGATTCAGAACGAAATGCAGACACAGCTTGAACTGCATCATAATATTCGGCAACAAACCCACCTCCATTAATGTACGAATCAATACTTGCCTGAACGGCAGCCTCTTCTGATTCAACATTTTGCATAAAATTGTTTATTTGCACCATTTCTCTCTCCATCGCGACTTCATCAATATTTCGAACCGCGTAGGATGTCATACCACTATAAAGATACCAGTTATGTTCCCATATTGGATCCACATCATCCATTAAATAACAACTACCCCATCTAGTGGAGAAATTTATTGCATCACAATCTTGAATTTGCAGACAGGCCTTTGCACATGCTTGAACGTTTCTTGTTCTCATATAACGTATAGGTCTTCCATTAGAAATCCATGTACCATGACCTTCATTTGTGAAAAAATTCATAGCATTCGTCCAGCCGTATTTTGAATAAACATTACTCCAATTAATATTACCCCAAGCACCTATTAGACCAATATCACTATTTGATGCTCTTTTGGAAGATTCTTTCTTCACTCTACCGGAAGACCTTGCAGAACTTGATTTTCTTCCAGAGGATGCTCTTCTTCCAGAACTTACAGATCCTTCATCATCCATACTTTCATCTTCTTCTACAGAGGATTCATCATCTTCCATTATAATTTCTTCAACCTCCCCATTAGCAATCAATTCCTCGGCTTCTGCTACTTGATCGGGCATCTCTGGAACATCTGCATCCGTATCTTCTCGATTTAGTCTTCTACCTGATGAAGGTGCAGATACAGATGCAACTGCATCATTATCATGATTGGATGATAAAAATTCAAGTGTACGTTTTGAATGAGACAATGCGTTAAAAGAGCGTTGTTTTTGTAAGTATTCATCCCGAGCCTCTCTGAATTCTTGTCTTAGTCCAGCATTTACATAAATATATGATTTTAAACTTATACCGTTATACGTACGCAATGGATCAACGTCATCAGCGTAAATACAAATATCATCTCCTCTTCTAGATACATACGTATAAAAGCCATCGCACCATATATTATCTAAGCACACTTGTGCGCAGGCTGCATCATCTCCATACATCCATCTTCGACCAGCCTGAATCCATTTATTTTCACCAACCATATCAAAATTTTCTAAGGCACTTAATCCTTCAGCAGCACCCTGACCCTCTGTACGTGCACTTCTTTGCACTCTACCACTGGATGGTTGATCCGTTGAGGAATCATCGTCATTCAGATTTAATATCTCTATCTCTGGCATAACTTCTTCTTCTGCATCTTTTAATGTTTCCGGATAATCGGAAGGATAGTCAACAGCTTCTCTTTTGCTGCTACGTTTAGAACTACTCATCCTCCTGGAATCATTTCTACTATCTGAACGTCTTGTATCATCTGTTGACCGAGCACTTCTGGATGAGCGTTTTGATGATTCTTTTGATCGAGAACTACTACTGGATCTGGCACTTCTTGAAGAACGAGTAGATTCATCTTGACTGCTCCGACTACTCCTTGCTGCTCGTTGTGCTGGTTCTTTACTCTTTCTTCCGCTTCGAGTTGAAACATTACCTTCAGAACCCTTTGGATATTTATTTAATAAATCTTTTAATCGAGTCATTTCTCGACCAGCCAATTTTTCACCATTCATATAATTTTTTACTGTTTTCTCTGCTGTCTTGGTAAGACCCTGTCTTAACAAATGTTCTCCTAATTCCTGTTTTGAAGAAAATCCATATTGATTTACAAGATCTTCAGCCTGAGAAGCAGAAGTACTTTGCTTTGATTCATCTTTTTTTGAGCTACGACGTTGCGCACTTATATCGCCTGCAAAAAATAAGATTAGTATAGCTATTATTGATTTATTAAACATACTACGTCCTCCAATAATAATAATTTAAGTAAAAATAATTGCCTAGAATATCACCATCATCTTCATAAAAATCAATAATCATTAATTATAGAGTGACTTATGTCACTTTCATATATACTTTATAAAAATAATAATCTAACGTAATAGATTATTTAACATGCGGATGACATCTTCCTTCCCATCTGGCCTTCCCACTATGGTTGTTTGATTATCAACCAAATAAAATGTAGGCGTATAAGAAACGTAATACACATCCGTTGATTCGGAATCCCATCCTTTTAAGCTAGAAATATTTATCCATTCTAAATTTTCCTGATCAATAGCTTGTTGCCATTCATCTTTCTTTTTATCAATTGAAACAGCAATAACCTCCAAACCCGCAGAACGATAGGATTCATAAATAGTTTTTATTTCAGGAATTGTTTCCATGCAGTGCGGACATGTAGATGACCAAAACATTACTAAATTAAGCTTATTCTTCTTAAATAGATCATGCAATCCAACCTTGTTTCTATTTATATCTGGTATTTGTATATCTGGAGCAACTGTACCCACTTTAAGCTTTTGCCTTCCTTCAATCTGTTTTCGTAATGTACGATTAGTAATCAAATCAAATTCATCCCCAATATATTCAGATACAACGTATTCTATGCGTTCTTCAAATCCCTCCCGATTAAGAAACGATAATATTTGAGTTATACAATATCCATACACATCATAATTATCATATGTAGCCATTAATATATCATCAATAGCAATATGCATATCTATACTATTTTCACCAGAATAATAGTTCAAATACATACTGATTTTATTGAACATCAATGGGCTATGTAAATATTTTGAATCCAATATGGCCTTGTTATCAAAAAATCGTTCAATTCTATCTTCATAGGAACTGTTAATTATTGGCATTGTCTTTGCTAGAACATCAAAGGTAAATGTTTGAGAAAAGTTTGCTTGAAGGTCTTTTAGTGATACCGTTGAATAATAAATGAATTGCTTAAGCTCATTTTCATATTCATCTATTTTTTGCAATACTTCATCATTGGGGAAACTTAATTGAAATTGCAAATATTCTATCCTATTATAGATATTCATAAGCATTTTATGACGGTGAAAAGCTATATTTTCTAATGATTGCAGCACCGTAATTGGTTTTTCATCATTTTGATTATTAACCTGGATTTCCACATCTGTTTCTGTGGGATTTAATACAATGATAATAGGCTCTTCTCCTTTTAATTGAATACGATAAAATCCCAATGTGTAATCAGTTTTTTTAAATGAAAATTTTCCATTTGAATCAATAATAGTTTCATCAATTGGCTTACCATCATTTTGAAACATATCATATAAATAGGCTTTGCTTCTAAAAACCTCCGCATTCATAAATTGTCCATAAATATGCTGACTATAGGTAATAGTCGAACTCATAATTAGAAATGTGATTAGAAAGCGCATGAAAAAGAAAACTATCTTATTTAAGAAGAAGAATTCTTCTGGATTGTGTAAATGAGTCTGTGCTCATATTCACGATATACATACCTGAGGAAACAGGAATGCCGTACTGATCTTTTCCATTCCATATTATCGATTGCATACCTAGCTGTTCAGACTGAAAACGGCGAATCTTATTACCCAATATATCATATATAGCTATATCAACTGGTTGATTCATTGGAATCGTATAGTGAATGGTTATGTGTGCATTAAAGGGGTTTGGATATGGGTTATTGAGCGAATATTGATTACTAATGGGTATTAATTCCATATCTGATGCCAGTTCCACACTGGAATTTTTAATAATACGCATAGAAAATTCTGAATTAATGGTATCGTACCCAAATGCAGATATTACAAAAATTACGCTATCTACACTGCTGACATCAATGGTTTGGGTCTGAGCCGTAAGCACATCAAAAGTATTAGGTGTAGAATCATTTTTATGTTCCACAATTGAGGTAACGTAATAACGCATATTATCCGAATCTTGTGTTAATAAATCAATGACAAGGTTATTCCAAGTAGAGTCTTGTGTATCTACTAAATAGTATAAAGCAGAAAATGTTTCTAACATCTGGTTATAGTAATACATGGTCGTATCCGATGATGCAGTAATAGTTTGTTCTAATGTTGGTAAATCCATCGGAAATGTACTGGATTCAGAGTATTGGTAAATACCAGCGGAATCACTATTGGACAACATACCATTGGCAATGAAAAAATCATGCGTCACTGTTTCAAAATCCAGATTATAATCGTTTAGGGCAGCCATAAGGGTTGGAATACTATAATCAACATCATAACTATTATATTCTCTACTTCGTTCAAATATCCTACGTATCAAATCATTGCTTACCCGATTATCGGTTAAATAAGAAAAATAGATATAGGCACCATACCCACGATTCACATCATAGTTAATAGCTAAATATGGTTCATTGAAAAATTCCTGTAAAAATTGATAACAATCATTAATATTATCGTAATGATGTTCTTCCATCCACACGGCGGTTGCCTCTAATAACCAACCAGCTTCCCAGCCATCATATCCATATTGTACCGCATGAAAAAACTCATGTGCAGATGTTACTTCAATGATTTCAGATTCTACGCCTGAAAAATCATTATAATTATTACGTAAAGCCATAAATGTAACCATAGCTCGTTCTTCTTCTGCATCTTCTGAGAATTCATTATCTCCTCGTGTAATTGGAGAATTGTTTTGAGCATAATCTTCTGCCTGAACATATCCATAATAACCAGTTTCTAGATTAAAGATATATACATCGTAATGATCCGATCCCCCATCATCAATTTGTGTATACCATCCATCTCCTGGTGGACGTACAAATTCCATATCTGTAAAATCAATCACGCCAATATTAGCAAAAGTCGTTACAATTAAATCTACATAATCAGGAACTCCGTTGTTATCCGCATCTAATGGTGATACAGCATCAACACCAGTTAAGGTATAGTGAAAACGAAATATCCCTTCATCCACATAATAATCCAAATTTTGAGGACGATAAGATGAAACAATTTGACGGCTAAAATCAAAGCCTCTTGCTTGCAATTCTGCTTTAATATCAGGAGACAATTGATGACCATATTTTGCAATAATGCGTAATACTTCACTATAATGCATATCTGCATCCCCTATTATTATTTTATTTGCAGCTTCTTCTACACTAAAGCTCGAAGCAGAAATAGGCTGGAAATACCCTATAAAAAGAAATAAGATTATTATATGTTGCATATGCTTAATCATCCTATATTTGCAACTTAATTAAATAGCTCGTAATAATTCAATGGTAAAGATAAAACAGCATTTATTCAATTGTGGTCTCATTGTTCTATTAGGATTCACTATATCATGTGAAGACTTAGAGAATGAACTTGCAAAAGACTTCACTGCCTCTACTGCAAATGCAATGTTTGATTTAAAGCTTACTGTAGAAAATAATTCTACAGACTCCGATACTCCTGTTGCCTTTACCGTAACAGTCACAAGAGTAGATACGTATGTGGTACGACAAGATGCTCAGATGATTGGATTTTGGAGTTTATCCTCTCAAACTATTGATGGAGAAACCCAAAACATTAGTCAATATCCACAAGATATAGAATTTTTTGAAGATAATTCATATAGCAAACAGGTTCCAAATACAGTATCAGGTGAAACAGATTATTTTGGTGGAAGTTGGACGTATGACAATAGCTCCGATAATCTGACTTTAATTGCTGAGGGTGATACCACTCAAATTGTATCTACGTTTGATTATTCAGGTTCTGTAGTTCCTTTGGATGGATATATGATGTGGACATATTCAGATGAAGGATACGCATTCAATGAAACGTATCAAAAAACGGCAGAACCATCTTTATTTTTTGATGAACCATTTACCTATATTTATATGGATGTTTCTGGTGGTGATATTTCAGGGACTACATACCCAGACTATGCTGAAATTGAAGCCGTTGTTGAAAATAAACTAGATGCTCAGTTTACAGTTACAGGCATGTTTGAACCTGGGCTTGATTTTGATCAAGGAAACATTGCAGTAAGTCTTTATAATGAATTATATGGTACGATTGTTGTTAATATGCAAATAGCCATTAAGTTATTGGATTAATATAAGATGAGAAGATTTTTTATATCATGTTTTCTACTTACTTCATTTGTATTTGCGCAAGATATTCGTGTAAAGTATAAAACACTGCAATTAAGTTATATGACAACCGACCGCGTAGGTGGTATTTTAAAGTCTTTAGGATATGCCGTAGTGGATTTTGAAAAAAGTCCGGGAGTTAACCCTAATGAAAGCATTTTAACTCCAACAGGAGATTTTGCGGATGTACTTATTAATGGAATGGTTAATGAAGATGATTACGATGCTTTACCATTAGTCATACTTCTTCCTGAAACAGATAATATAACCTTACTGGAAATGCAAGGTGCTGTCAGTGAAAAAGGGGCCGAAATGGGCGTAGATTTAGGTGGTTCTTCCCTTGTGTTCTCAACTAGTGGTGAACCATTGCAACGGTTACTCATTGCCTATGATCCGGATAATTCTGAAGATTTAAAAGAATTAGTATCTGTAATAACAAATCAACTTGATGTTGCTGCGAAACAGATCATGATTGAAGCATTAGTTGTGGAGATCGATGCTAACAAGACCAATACTTTGGGTGTGAATTTTTCAAATTCTGGTAGTATGTATTCATCATCCTTCCCAGAACCAGATCAAGCTACTGGTAATTTTGAACCTTTTACTTTTATCATGGATAAAGGATTAATTGGTAGCACATTAGAAATGAATGCAAAATTAGAAAAATTAATTAGTGATCAAACCTCTGAAATTTTATCTCGTCCTTCTGTTCTTGTTCTAGATGGTCGACAAGCACGTATTGTGGTAGGGCAACAGATACCCATCGCTCGCAGCACTGCAACGGGTCAAAATGTAGTTTCCGCTACGGAATATATCCCCATTGGTATTGTATTAAATCTTCGTCCAAGGATTAGTAGTGATGGAAATGAAATCACCATGCAGGTAGAAACTATTATAAGTGAAGCCCAAGAACGTGTTGGGGTTGGAAGCGTTGGCGGTGATGTATTATCTGCACCTACTTTTTCTAGTCGAAAAGTACAAACATATGTACAGGTAGAAAATAACACACCTTTCATTATTGGTGGTTTAATATCCCATAAAGATACTCGACAAGAAAATGAATTCCCTATTTTAGGCCGAATTCCCATTTTAGGTAGTTTATTAGGTTTTAATAAAACAGTACGAGCAAATAAAGAGGTGATTGTTGTAATTACCCCGCATATTGTTGACGTTGGATCTGGTAGTTTTGCACATGTGATCCCAAAAGATATTGATATTCTTAACCACTGGGGTAACAAGTTATTCCAAGATAGTTATCGTTTAAGAAATACGGATTTATATGATTTAGGTTTTTATGAAAATACGTCTTTTTATAATAGTGTTTTAGAACGTGCTAGTAATATTACACAAGAGAGCGCCGTTGCTGCTGCAAATGAAGAATTAACAGAATTTGTAAATGGTTCTGTTCCCGGTGAAGGTGTACTCATTCGTAGAATGCTATATGATGTAATTGAAAATGAGAATTATTATAAATATATCGAGCCTGAAAAGGTAATATTTTTTGGTAAAATATCAGATAACAAAGGAAATGCAGTTGTCGATATGCAAAACTTTGGAGAAATATATCGAAATTATTTAAAACGGTTTAAGCAATCCGATGGTTTAGCATTACAATTTGAATCAACGGAAAGTGTGGAATTTGCAGATGATTATCCGCTTCGACCCGTCGCAAATATTAATCGATATGAAGCCACTGGAAGCTATAAAAACACATTAAGAGAATTAAATAATGACTCAAGTTTTGGATATTCTATTTATCTTAAAGAACCAAAACATGAAAGACGGTTATATGAGATTTTAGTTTTACGCCGTGTCTTGGAAATGAATCCAGGTATTGAGAATAATATAAATTTATTTAAAGCTGGACGTGAGATATTATTTCCTGCGCCTGAATCTCTTGAGGGAGATGTCCACGTAATTGATAATAAGATAGCAAAATATTTTTATCAGGTTAATTTATTTAATGACGAATTTGATAAAGAATTCGTCGATGGTATAAAAAACATATCATCTATTATTCAAGATTATGAATAATAAAACTTGATTTTACTGCTTCCGAAAGCTTTCCTTATATAAATCTAATTTCTCTTTTTGTCCCATTAATATCAGTGTATGATTTTCATTGAGCGTAGTATCTGGATTAGGGTTGATTTCATAGGTATCATTTTCATTTATCAAACCAACAATTACTAAATTATAATTTTCACGAAAATTTGAATCTTTTATTTGTATTCCATGCAAGTTATGTAAATGTTTTAAACTGATTTCATCAACTGCCAAATCAACAAAATTATGATGTAATGATAAAGAAACCGTATCTTCTAATTCAGGATAGATTAACATTTCTGCCATACGATGACCACCAGCGGTATATGGATTGACCACTTTATTTGCTCCCGCCTGTATTAGTTTTGGTGTATTATTTATTTGACTACATCGACTCACCAGAAAAGCATCGTGGTTCAATGACCTAGCAGTTAGTGTAACAAACAGATTATCTGGATCGTTGTTTAAGCATACTACAATACCGGCCGCCTTGTGAATACCTGCTTCTTCCAGTGTTTTTTCAATCGTAGCGTCGCCTAAAATAGACTGGTAACCAAGTGCTGATATTTTATCTACTTTATCCTGATCTATTTCCACCACTACAAAAAAATAGTTTTTTTCATGTAATTCTCTTGCAATGACTGCACCCATACGACCGTAGCCGCAAATGATATAGTGATTTTTCATCTTTCTAATCTTTCTTTTCTTTTGATTTTCTTTATAAACTCTAAATTCTACAAGTTCAGCGCCAATTTCTGATAACATATACAAAAATCCACTAACGCCAAAAACGATAATAAAACTAGTCCATAATCGACCTAAATCATTGAGGGGATGAACTTCACCAAATCCGACAGTTGTAATAGTGAAAATAGTCATATAAAAACTGTCAATTAATGACCATTCATCGCCCCCGATAACGTAAAACCCCACGGTTCCGACTGAAATAAGGACAGTAAAGTAGGCTATGAATTTTGAGGACTTACTACCAAACATTATTCTTTATCTATTTTTTGGACAGAATTTTCTAACCACTGAAGATATGGCCGAGAACCATGGTCAATAGGAATTGTGATTAATTCCGGGGTATCATATGAATGCAATGATTCAACAGTATGATAAATATCTTTTTCCCGTTCTTTTGTTGTTTTGATTAATAGCAATAATTCCTCGTCATTTTGAATCTGATTCTCCCACTCATAAATAGAATAAACTTTCGGAACTATATTGACACAGGCTGCAAGTTTACTTTGCACTAATTCATTGGCAATAACGTAGCCTTCTTCTTTAGTAGAAACGGTTGTAAGTATGATAGCATAATTCAAAGTATTCCTATTTAGTATTCTTTAATAATAATCTCAGGATATAACCGTCTATATTCTTCTAAAGATATGGATATAGATTTTTTTAGGTTTTGATCAAAAAAGTTACGAATTGTGTTATTCATAATAAAACGTATGCGATCTGATTCTATAGTTCCCGATCCATACTTCTTTGATACTTTACTAAACTGGGAAAAGTCTGAAAAATCATAATGGGAAGATCCTTTTACATCCAATCGTAATGATGAAGAACTATTTAAGGTTGCTAATGTATCTAATTTTAAATAATTAGCTTCTTCTTTCCAGGCAATTTGACCAAGGTGTACAAAAGGTTTATTCATATCAATATTTATCAAGGAACTGGATATGGGTAAAAACCAAGCATCAAGACCTAATGCAGCATCAATTCTTTTATCTTTTATGGAAGCAACTACACTAGTTGCCCCACCAAATGAATGACCAAAAATTCCAATATTATCTAAATCAAGAATCTTTCGTAGAGATTGAGGTAAATATTTCCCCTTTTCCATTTCATCAAGTAAAAATTGTACGTCACCTACTCTATATCCCAATTGAACTTGCCTAATGCCCCATTTTTCTTTATCCGATAAACTGTCAGGAAATCCAGTTCTATTACGTATAACTCTATTTTCAGGAAAAACAGAGATGCCAGCGTCATAAGTATGGTCACAAGAAAAAAGCACATATCCATGACTAGCTAATTCTTCCATTTGTGTGGTATTTTGTGTTTTGAGCGCACCGTGTCCGTGAGAAAAAATAAGTACAGGAAATACTTTATCCATTGGTGTAGCATTTAACCAGGAATTACCATCAATTTTATTGATGGTCCGCATAATTGATTTTGGAATTCCAAAACCTTCAGCTATCACATCTCCTATTAATGTTTCATTGTAATTATAGGGCGCTTTTTTATCTTCATCTGCACGTAAGGCAGGATACCAAACGCGAACCATCATTTCTCTTGCGCCATTTAAACCATCTTTATACCATGCTGTACGGTCATTATCCACCATATGCATAATTTGGGTGCCTACTTGATATGGGCCAGTAGGTGGAGCAACATCCTCTAATGAAATAGCATGAGAAATAAAAGAAGCGCATGCAGAAAGCCAACAAATAGTAACAATCAATGTTATGTGTCTAACTAATTTCATTAGAATCAGCAAAAACGCTTGTAGATAATAATTAATTCATAAGCTGAATGACAAAACAATTCAATAGAGTTATCTAATAATTAACTATTTAATAGGTGTTTTTTTATTCTCTAAAGCTTCTGCACGTTCTTTAGAAATAGTAAATGTGCTATCCATAGTATATGCCATCATATAGTAATTATAGGCAGTTTCAAATTGTTTCATATTTTGCCAATATTCGCCCATGGAGTCATATGGATTTGGATGCATAGCATTATTATATATATAATCATCAAATGCTTCTTCCGCCGCTTCCATCTTTCCAAGTCGCATATTGGCATATCCAAGCATATTTAATGAAGGAGCAAAATTAAATCTATTCCACATAGTCCTATATATTCCAGCTGCCTTTGCATATTCCTGTTTACTAAATAAGTCTTGTGCTTCCGAAATCATTACAAACGCTTTATTGGGATAATTAGATTTTAATTTTGCTATTCTGGAAGAGAGATCTGCTTCAGGATTATCCATTCGATATAAATAATATTCAATCATATCCTGTTCATATTGACTAGCAGTGGACGCCAACCCTTCTGCAATTTTTCTTGCTTCAACACTTCTTGCAGAATCTCCTGGTGTAAATACAAGAAATAAATAAGGCATTGCAAATTCTGGATCAATCTGAACAGCTTTTTCGAATTGTTCCCGAGCTTTATCCCAATGAATATTATAGAACTGCCAGAATCCAGTTGAAAATGCATTAATTGCACTTGTACTATCCGTAGACCATGCAGTGGGTGTTACCTTATTTCCTGCCTCCTCTTCATCAATTCTCCATATTTTTCTCTTTGAAGAAATGAACTCTGGATCAATAGCTAATGCTTTTTGAAAATATTTTTTTGCGTTTTGATTATCTTTCATTTCCAGATAATAATCCCCCATAGAGTCATATGGGTTAGCGAGATCAGGAGCCGCTTTTATTTGACGCTCAAAGGCATCTTTTGATTCTTCCATTTTCTCTTGACTACTATATAAATATCCAAGAGAATTCAACGCGTCAGAGTTTTCTTTAATTGCTAAAGATTGTTTGTAATATGCTTCTGCTTTTTCTTCGTCACCATCAAAATTAGCCATATTACCTAACATATTTACATAGCGCGTTTCCTTTGGAAACATATTCGTGTACTCTTCAACTTCTTTTACCCATTCAATATCGCCATCACCACCCCACCACATATCTCTATTCATGTCTTCAATAAGAGCTTTTTCTGCATCATTTGCTTTGGAAACATATTGTTTTCCTTTTTCTACTAACGCATTTCTCTTTACTGCATCACGATGCATTTGTGCTAATGAATAATATGCCATAGCAAATTCCGGATCCAAATCCACTGCTTTTTGGAATGACTCTCGTGCTAGATGTTGGGCAACATTATCTTGATATCTAATTCCTACCTCCATTTGCTTTGCAGCTTCAGAACTTGAGGTAGAATATTCTACATAATCGCTTACTTTTTGAGAACAGCCACCAATAAACAGTGTTAACAGTGTTAGCATATAAATGGGTTTATTTTTCATTATCACTCCTAATAGTTACTTTTATTATAGTGTACGCCCGACAGGATTTGAACCTGTGACCTTCTGCTCCGGAGGCAGACGCTCTATCCAGCTGAGCTACGGGCGCATATGTATATGAAATTCATAGTTTATCTCTCTATTTCCAATATTTTTTTATTTCACCCATTAAATCATCTGGATTATTAATTATCACTTTTCAAAATATACTTTTCTAGAATTAAATATGATATAGGAACAAGAAAAAGGGTGATTACAGTAGCAAATAAAACACCAAAAGCCAGTGAAACAGCCATTGGAATTATAAATTTTGCCTGAATACTTTTTTCAAAAAGAAGTGGGGTTAATCCTGCAAAGGTTGTTAGAGATGTCATAAATATGGGTCTAAACCTTCTTGGTCCAGCTTCCAAAACCGCTTTCTCAATAGACGAACCTTCTTTTCGATATTTATTAATGAAGTCAACCATAACCAGACTATCGTTCACTACAACTCCAGTTAATGCAACAATTCCTAATAGAGAAAGAACAGAAAAATTAATACCCATAATTAAATGTCCAATTACGGCCCCCGTTAATCCAAAAGGAATAGCTGACATCACTACTAAAGGTTGTAAATATGAACCAAACGGTATAGCTAACAGTGTATAAACTACTACCATTGCTACTAGAAAGTTTCGAGCTAATGAAGAAAGGTTCTGACCTTGCTCCTGCTGCTCTCCTTCCAAGGAATAATTGAGAGAACTGTAACGCTGTAATATGGAAGGCAATACATCCTTGGTTACAGAAGATATAACCTCATTACCTGTTGTGACAGTTAAATCTACATCAGCAGTTACACTTATAGATCGTTTTCTGTCTTTTCTTTTTATTGTAGATACACCTTCTCCAATATCTAGTTGCGCAATTTGACGAATTGGAATCGTGGATCCTTTTGGTGTTCGAATCATCATATCTTCAAGATTTGAAATTGAAGATCTTTCTTCATCTGGATATCGCAACATAACTTTTAACTCATCTCTACCTCGTTGAATACTTTGGACCTCTAAACCGTAAAATGCTTGTCGAACCTGGAAAGCAACCATTTGCATCGTAACTCCATAATTTTCTGATGCGGGAAGTAAGCTTATTATCAATTCTTCTTTACCCATATTAAAATCATCTTGAACGTTGAAGACGCCTGGATATTCAATTAGTTTTTCTTTTAGTTCATCTCTAGCAGAAAACAAATCATCCATATACTTACTGGAAAGTTGAATATTCACTGGATCTCCTGCTGAAAACAAACTCGAAAAGAAAGATAACTGTTTCACGCCAGGAATATCCGATACCATTTCTCTCCAACGCCTTACAACAGTTTCTGTGCTGATAGATCGAGACTCTCCTGGCGCCAATTCAAGTGCTACTTCAGCTAGATTTGATCCATCAAATGAAACATTTAAAGCACCTGGACCCTGAGATGATTTAGTACGCATCGGTTGATCCCCTACCGTTGATAAAATATTATGAATTATATCTTCTGAAGGATATTCATTTAATAATTGTTTGTTCAATTCATGGGCAGCTTGATTTAATACATTAAACCCATCTTGAGTTACTTCAATAGGGGTTCCAGAAGGGTATTCAATTGTTGCAATAGCTATATCCCCTTCAATAGGTGGAAAAAAAGAAAATTTAAGTACACCGCTTAATATCATACCTAGAGTTAACACAAATACCGCAATCGCTAAGGCAAGAGAATTGAAAGGGTTTTTAACTGCTAATAGAAGAGTTGGCTTATATCTTTTTTCAACAAATTTTTCTAAAAACTTTTTTACTTTATCTTGAAATTGACCCCAACTCTTAGTCATTCGTCCAAGCATATTATTTTTAGGCTTTGTTTCTACTGAATGAGCTAAATGAGCTGGTAATATTGTTAATGACTCAATTAAAGACCAAAACAAGACAATAATAGTAATTAATGGAAATATTCTCCATATGGCACCAATAGTTCCAGAAACAGCCAACATAGGTGAAAATGTTGCCATTGTAGTCAATACAGCAAATATAACTGGGGTAGTAACCTGAGCAGCACCTTTTATAGCTGCTTCCTCTGGATCGAACCCTCTTTCTCTAAATAGAGCAATATTTTCACCAACAATAATTGCATCATCTACTACAATCCCAAGTACCAAAATGAATGTAAATAAGGAAAGCATATTAATGGAAAGATCCATAATTGGCATAAACCAAAATCCACCCATAAATGAAATGGGGATACCAAGAGATATCCAAAAAGCAAGTTTTGGTTTTAAAAATAATGCTAAGACTATAAGGACTAGAAATAATCCATATTTTGCATTATCTGTTAATAGGTCAATTCTACCTTGCAGTAATAATGCTTCATCATTCCATGGGGTAATATGAACACCTGGTGGTAAATCTGGTATTTTTTTATCAATATAGTCACGGACGGATTTCGAAATATCCAATGCATTCTGATCACCCACTCTAAATACGCGAATTAACTTGGCATCATTTCCATTAAACTGTAACTCGTATTCATTGCTTACAAAATCATCATGTATATTACTGATATCACCTAACCGAACAACAGATCCCACTTCATCTGTTATAACAGGAATAGCATTAAAATCATCTATGCTATATCCTTGATTCTTTGCCCGAATTAAGATTTCTCCATTATTACTTTCAATACTTCCGCTTGGTAAATCTATAGACCAACTATTAATTGATCTTGAAATTTGCTCTAGAGACAATCCGTATTTTCGAAGTGTTTTTTCACTAATCTCTATTTCTATTTCTCGATTCTTCTTTCCTACTAGCGTTGTATAGGTAATACCTGGTAGGGCATCAATCTCATCTTTTATTATTTCTGTTAGATTAATCAGATTATCTTCATCCAGATTGCCATCCACAGCTATAGTTATTACTTCAGAAACTGCAATAATTTGTTGAACTGTTGGCTTTTCAATATCGTCTGGAAACGTATTAATTGCATCAACTTGAGCCTTTACTTTGTCAAGCATATCTTCCACATCCTGTTCAGGGAGAATTTCAACAGAAATCACTGCTAAATTCTCAGATGCAGTGGATGTTATTTTTTTAATTCCCTCCAAACCTTGTAATCGTTCTTCGACACGTACACATATAGATTCTTCAATATCAGACGGAGATGCTCCAGGATAGATAATAGATACATTAATGACATCCACCTCAATAGCAGGAAATACTTCCATTTTGATATAGGGAATCGTAACAAACCCAGCGATAATGATAAAAATCATCATCATGTTTGCAGCTACTTTATTCTGGACAAACCAGCGAGTTATTGGCTCCATTATTAACCTTTATTCCAAATCATAGGTTACTTTTAAACCATCTACTAGAGATGAAAGACGTGTTTTCAATAGTCTGTCTCCCATTTCAAACCCTTTACCAATAAATGTATTTTCGTTTTCATATCGTAATATTTCTACATTTCTCTTTCGTAATACTTTTTGATCGTCTACAACCCATACAGACGCATTCCGAACGAGAGTTCTTGGGATTACAAATACATTTTTCATTTCTATTCCAAATATGTCTGCTGATACATATTGACCAATCGCAAGTGGCGTCTGGGAAGTTGCTTTCAACTTACGATTATCTATTCTAGCAACAATAGCTAGCATTCTTGTCAATGGATCTACTTCTGCCTCCGTTCGAACAATATTACCTCTCCATCTATAGTTTGAAGCCAATGAACCTTGAGAAAATTCAACCTGTAATTGGTTACGCTTCGATAAAGACTTTCCATTAAAGTCTAACCCTGTAAACGATACATCTTGATCTGCAATAACCAAGCGTACTTCAAAATAATCTGTACCATATATTTTAGCCATCATAGTACCAGGAAAAACAGATGTTCCTATTTCAACATTTCGACTTTGAACTCGACCATCAAACTGTGCGATAATAATTGCTCTCCCTAAGTTGCGACTCGCTTGTTCTAAATTAGCTTCTGCAGCAGCCAATACAGCTTTCGCCTGTGCTAACTGTGGCTTCCGAAGTGTAAGATCACTTCCCTCACCTACACCAATGCGCTCCCATTCTTTATTGGCTAAGTCCGATTCGGCTTTTTCTCTTTCTAGATTTACTTCTGCATTCAGGACATTTGATTTTGCTGTTATGAATGCAAGTTCATAATCTCTCCGATCAAGTATAATTAAAGTGTCATTCCTATTAAAATTAGAACCTGGTTCCATTTTAGGAGAGATCCATTCCACTTTGGAGCTTAATTCTGATAGAATAGTTAGAGATGTTTCCGGTGCAATAACACCTTGAGAAGAAATTTTGGCATTGATCGTAGTGCTATTTATTTCTACTGTTTTTACATATGGTAATTTTTGTACCGCATCCTCGACCTCTATTTCAGGTCTAATAGTAACAAGAATAATTGTAATTAGAATACTCACTAGTAGAGCAGTAATACCTATATTTTTTTTCATGATTTCTTTAAGGTTTTTGTTATCAAGTAACGGTTTACGATTCATAGACACCTCCAATTGCTAATAATAGCGATAGACGGTTTTCTATTCTTTGTCTTTTTAACGAAAGATATCGAGAGCGAATCTCATTATACTGTCTTTGACTGTTTAAAACAGATTCTAATGTAGTTACCCCTTTATCGTATCTTTCTGTAGAGAGTAAATATGCTGACTCAGACTGACTAACAGCATTTCTAATGGCATCTAGTTTCACTTTGATTGATTCTTCTAAATATAAAATTGTTTCTATCTCTGAAAAGGCAAGTAATAACCCTTGAATTAGTTCTTGCTTTGCATTTTCAACGACTGATTCTTGAATTTTTACTGCAGATTTTAATTTACCGCCATTAAATAAAGGACTGACTACTCCCGCGCTCAACGACCAGACGCTATTATCATCATTAAGAATATCTTCTAACTTCTTCGCAGATGTCCCCACAGAACCATTTAACGTAAGCCCTGGAAGTAAATTTCGTTTTGCCTGGCTTAAATTTAATCCGGCTGCCTCCACACGCAGAACAAGTGCATTTATATCTGGTCGGCGGGTAATGATATCCGCAGGTATTCCTGCAGATATTTCGGGTATCGTATCTGGTAATTCATGATTTGAGATTAAGATACCTGCTGGATAATCACCTGATATGATTTCCAAGTTGCGATTTAGGGAGTGTAATTGATTCTTTCTATCCTCAATTGTGATTTTTGCAGTAGAAACAGAGGTTTCAGCTAAACGAAAATCTAAACTTGATTTAATCCCACGTTTGAATCGATCCTCAACTAAATCTCTTATCCTTACAAGACTTTCATATGATTCCTGAGCAATTTTTAATTGTTCAGAAGCTTCAATTGCTTGAAAATAGGTTTGTGTAGATCTAACAATAGTAGAATATGCTAGATACGATAATTCATAATCCAATGATTCATATTCTTTAAATGCTGCTCTACGACCATTTAATACTCGTCCCCACACATCAATTTCCCATTGAAGATTAAGACTTAGTCCGTATGATTCGGAATCAAATGTCACTACCTCGTTATCAGATGATCCTCCTCCAATAGAATCTTGACTACCATTCATATTTGAAAAAAATTCACCAAAACCAAATCCAGATAAATTCTGTTGACTTTTCGATGAATTAAGAGATGGGTTTAATGTTGGAAATACTCCAGAACCATTAATTTTAGCATTCTGCAAAGCAATTTTACGATTATTTATAATTGTTTTTATATTTGGACTATTTTCCAATATGGCATCAATGAATTGCTCTAATTCTGGATCGTTAAACATGGACCACCATTTACCAGTAAGTGGTTCATAATCTGGAATAGTAGTTTGCCATCTATCTGGAATATCTATGTCGATATCTTCGATCGTAATAGATGTATTATTTGCACATCCTAAAAGAAAAATAAATACAGTAATTATAATACTTTTACTACGAACACTAATCATTATTTGAAACATAAATTCTCAAAATTGATTTCTATATACAATATGATTTAAATATAAAGTTAATATATGAAAAAATTGATATGTTTAAGGGGGCGAAAATTGATGGATTATATTTCTATTTCCTAATCAATTTATTTTAATAATACCATTTTCTTGGTTCGTGTAACCCCATTAGCTTGGAGCTGATATAAATAAACCCCTGCACTAACAGGGTATCCGTAATCATTTGTCGCATCCCAAATTATGGATTGATAGCCTACATCTTGGTCTTGACTAATTAAGGTTTTTACTTTATTACCTAGCATATCATAAATGCTAATATTAACATGCGAATACTCTGGTAAATTATATCCTAGCGTGGTACTAGGGTTAAATGGATTTGGGTAATTCTGTAATAAAGAATACTCCTTAGGCAAATAATGGGAGTAAACGGACAGCCTATATTCTATCGTAATAACTACAGTATCTATTTCAGAAATAAACGTTCCATCTGTTACTTGTAGAAAAAATAAATACTGCTCGTCTTGATCAACAAGTGGTGCTGTAAAGAATGGACTTGCAATATTTGGGTTTGGTAATTCAATACCAGTATTATTGCTCCAACTATAACCTAATACATTATTATTTGGATCATAGGACTCAGATCCATCTAAATAAACTGTATATCCTTCACCGATACTCTGATCTACGCCTGCATTTGCAACAGGAGATTGATTTAACCCAGCTCCATTTAATACAAATGGATCATCAGGATTTCCAACTGAACCACTAGGTGTAAATGCTATTGCCTCTTCAATTATATGCACAACATCTTCTTCTCTATCATAGTATTGAAATGTAATGGGCCCTAAACTATTGCTATGTACAACAAGAAAAGACATCCAACCACTTTCAGAATCAGAGAATTCACTTATTCCTCGACACTGCCCATTCATAAATGCAGCAAGAACTTTGGATGTATCAGAAATAACATCACTATTTATGGTTAGTTGAGCAGTAATCGTATAATTATACTGGTAATCTTGTGGATTCACAGTCCATGTATCCGGTATATCTGCTAATGAGACACTAACCAATATCCAAAACAACAGTTGAGATTTCATCAATGTATCGGGCTATTTCAAGAGCATCATTTTTTTGACGTCACGGAATGTTTTGGATTCACCTTTCCCTTCCATCACAACAAAATATACTCCGGATCCAACTGCTTGACCCGTGCTAGTCGTTCCATTCCAAACCGCATATTGATATCCTGGCTGCAGGTATCCTTGGAACAAGGTTTTTACTTTACGCCCTAAAATATCATAAATAACCACTTGAACATCTGCATACTCCGGAATCCCAATGCCAATTTTAGTAATCGGGTTAAATGGGTTTGGATAATTTTGACTCAGCATGAATTCATCAGGAATGAAATCATTATCATAGATACCTAATGTAGATTGCTCTATCGTTAAAGGCTGATCGACCGATCCTAATATTTCATCACTGACGA
>Ga0208261_1000124_pt1 | contig 31936 bp, 32 predicted proteins | sample Knorr_S7_td_DCM__FD_185595 | JGI IMG/M metagenome (GOLD analysis project Ga0208261, IMG submission 185595) | Marine microbial communities from Southern Atlantic Ocean transect - Knorr_S7_td_DCM_ad_131m_LV_B (SPAdes) (version 3) | ecosystem: Environmental > Aquatic > Marine > Oceanic | place...
TAAGGAAGAAGTCAGAGGTTCAAATCCTCTAGCGCCCACAAGGGTTTTTCATCGTTTAAAATATAAATATGAAAAAAGTTGAAACAGAGTTTAAATCATCAATTCCAATCAAAGGTAATTGCCACGAAGACTTTCAAGAGGTTGCAGAAGTCTTTGCACAAAATTTTGATAAATATGGAGAGCTAGGATCCTCTGTCTGTGTTGTTGTAGATGGAGAAACCACTGTAGACCTATGGGTAGGATATAAAAACGAACAAAGAAAAGATAAATGGGATGAAAATACTCTTTCAGTTGCTTTTTCAAGTACCAAAGTAGCACTTGCACTTTGTGCACACTTATTAATAGATAGAGGTCAGTTAAACTCAGCAGAAAAAGTAGGTAAATACTGGCCTGAGTATGCAAAAAAAGGAAAAGAAGATACAACAGTAGAAATGATACTAAACCATTCAGCTGGTCTTCCTGCGCTTAGAGCTCAAGTTGAAGAAGGTGGATTCTTTGATTGGGAATATATGGTTGAGCTATTAGAGAATGAGGAGCCTTTTTGGACCCCAGGTGAAGAAACAGGCTATCACATGATGACCACCGGTTGGTTAATAGGAGAACTTGTTAGAAGAGTTTCTGGAAAATCTCTAGGTAAATTTTTTAATGATGAGATAAGTGAGCCATATAATTTAGATTATTGGATTGGGCTACCTGAGAGTGAAGATAAAAGGGTAGCTAAAGTGACACCATTTAAAGCTTCTCCTGCCGACAAACCAAGTGGTTTTGCAACAGCTTTCAGAACAGACCCCACCTCGATGCAGAGATTATCTCTAACTAATACAGGCGGATATGATTATAATGCAAAAGAAACCTACAGAGCTGAAATAGGTGGAGTTGGAGGGATTACTAACGCTCATTCATTAGCTAAACTGTTAACTCCTCTTGCTCAAAACAATGGAAAACTTCTATCTAAGGGCTATGTTAAAAGACTAAGTGAATCAAATGTTAAATCAGATGTAGATAATATGCTTCTTTTTCCTACCAATTTTTCAGAAGGGTTTATGCTGCATATGGATAATAGAGATATTTTTGAGGGTGAAGGTGGTTCATTTATCATTGGTAAAAATGCCTTTGGACATGTTGGATTTGGAGGAAGCAGTGCAACTTTTGCTGATCCAGACTACAAAATGTCTTTTGGTTATTTAGTAAATAAATTAGGTGGAGAGTATTTAATTAATGAAAGAGGACAAAGTCTAATTAACGCTTCCTACAATTCTTTAAAATAATATAATAAATAAATGAATTCTCATACAACATTAGCAAAATTTATACACTGGACTTTTACTTTCTTATATGCATATGGAATTTTTAAACAAGTAGATGATTTAAGTGAGCTTGAAGATGTGTCTTTACTTAATTTTGAAATTCTATTTGCAACATTATTTTTAATTATTGTTTTAATTAGATATTTTTATATGAAAGATACTCCAACTTTATTAGGAGCTCATGAAGATATACCTAAAGGTCATCTTTTTATAGCAAAAACTATTCATAGGCTTGTATATTTTAGCCTGATAATGCTTCCAACCACTGGGCTTTTAATTGCTGGTCTTTTTAATTTAGGAATGGGAGGCGTAGAGGTTGCTGTCCTGCTCCATGAGTTTTCAGCATTTCTTAGTTACGTTGTAATTGCCCTTCATGTTGGTGCTTCACTTTATTCAAGATTTAAAGGTGAGGGATTATGGAACGCTATGGTCCCTATCTGGAAAGAAACAGAAAAGAATAATTCAAATCTTATATCAAGACTCGAATCTATTGAGAAAAAAACTTATGAGAAAATTGAAAAAGTTTTTAATTTAGAATAAATAAGTTAGTATTATTTCGTGAGTGAATTTTGGATAAATCAAGTAACTCCCGGATATTATGACAAAATACTAATTAAAGGTGTTAAGAAAAAATCTGGAATACAGTCAAATTGGCATAATATTACTTTCAAAAAAATTTCTAAATTAATTACTTCAAAATCAGAACACTTAGATTATGCATGTGGTCCTGGAACTTTTATAGGCAACTATCTTAAATCGAATTCTATAGGTGTTGACATTTCTCAACAACAAATTGATTACGCCAAAAAAAAGTATTCAAATAGTGGAAAATTTTTAACTACAGAAGAGTTCATTTTTGACAATTACAATGAAAAATTTGATTACATTACAGTAATTGGATTATTGGAATTTATCAATTCAGATGAAATTATTAAATTAGTAAATAAATTAAATATGATATTAAAACCTAATGGGAAAGTATATTTAACAACACCAAACTACAGGGGTTTAATGTATTTTCTTCAGAAGTTCGTTAATATATTTGGAAAAGTAAGTTATGAAAATCAGGTAGTAAATAGATTTAATAAAGATACTTTAGAACAACTTTTGATTAAATCAGAATTTTCAAATATTAAAATAAAAAAAATATTAAATTTTGGGATATTCTTATCGGCATTTAATCATAATTTAGGAATTAGGTTTGAAAAGTTTATTGAGAAAATATTTTGGAATTTTTTTGGATCTATTCTGTTGATCGAATTAAAAAAATAACTACAAACTTTTAAATGGTTCAGTTAAAAATACCTTATCCCAGAAATCATTCATCCTATTTAGTCCTTCTTTTGAGATGTGTGGAGATAAATCAGTGAATAGAATTTTATTTGTATCTAAATCAATTATCGAGCAATATTCATCATTACAAAAGTAGTCATGCGGATCAATAAATTTAATATTTTCTCCTAAATATTTCATAAATATATTTGTTATTGCTTCTCTGTCTTTCAATGAAACTGTTTTTTCAACAGTACATTTGACGATGTCACCATTTTTTATTATGTCATTTATAAAATTAGTACCTGTTTCACATGTTTTTGGTATATCTCCAACGAACACTACTTTAGAATTCTTATTCTTTAAAGTAATCATTAACTCTTCTAACTTTTTATCAAATTTTTTTAATTTAATATCATTATTTCTTCTTGGTAGTGTCCCATCTTCTTTAAACCAATCACGAGAAAAAGAAATAATTACGATATCATCTTCTCTCAAATTTTCAGCATAAAAATTTATATGTTTTTCAAAACTATTCTCGACACAGTGGAATGTACCGCAATCAGGAATTCCTTGGAAAGTTCTTATAAAGCTCCAGTCGACTAAATGACTGAAGTTATATTTTTCTTTTTCTCTAAATATATTTTCTAAACTTAAAAAGTGATTTGTTGAGTGACTATCTCCAATCAAATATACATTGGTTTTATTTTCAACATATGTAATGCAGCGGCTAAAGGCCTCTTTTGTGTCCTTAGGGTGGTAACAACTTATTTCATTAATAATATTTTGATAATCAGTTGAAGAAAAAACAATTGGATTTTTTCCAGAAAGAATATTGTTTCTTTGGGTATTCTCAATTACATAATTCATAGAAAATGTAAGAAGGATAATAGAAAATAAAATACTAGAAGTCATAATCTTTTTCTTTTCTAGTGTTGTTTTTCTGAAGGGTTGTTCTACAAATTTGAAAGAAATGAATGATAATAAAACAATTACTATAAGTTTTAATTCAGTATTGAAGTTTTCATAACTTGCCCATTTAGATAATGCAACAACAGGCCAATGCCAAAGGTATAAAGAATAAGATAAAGCCCCAATAGTAGCTAATTTTTTTGTATTAAGAATTTTTAAAGACTGCGAGTTCTCTCCAACCATATTTATCAAGAGAAAAGCCAAGACTCCATTCAATGTTGTTAGATATTTAGAATAAGGAATATTAATAAAGAAAGTTGCTAGTAACAATATAAATATTAGATTTATAGGTATTTTCTTTGTGAAATTATAAATCTCTTTGCTATATATTGCTGCAAGGCACCCTAAACCTATTTGCCAAAATCTAAATGGGAGCAAATAGTAAGTAGCATCTTGATAGTTAGGTTGGTAAATCCAAAAAAGTATAAATGAAACAAGTATTAGGATGTTAAATATATTTTTATTGCTACTTTTTCTTTTCATTAAAAATAACAAACATGGAAAAATTATGTAAAACTGTTCTTCAACTCCTAGAGACCAGGTATGAGTAAATGCATTAAGTGAGGATTCGGCTGCAAAATAATCTGATGATGTTAGAAAAAGATAAATATTAGATACAGCTATGGATGAAAATAATCCCACCAATAAGGTCTCTTTATAATAATAATCAAGAAGAAAAACAAAAATGGATGTAATGGAAATGAAGAAAATTAATACTGGTAAAATTCTTTTTACTCGAAAAAATAAAAACTCTCCAAAAAATTCTTTAAAATTTTTATAATTTAATGCAAAATATTTCTTTGTTATTACATATCCAGAAATTACAAAAAATAAATCAACACCCAAATACCCGCTACTAAATAAAGAAAACTCTAAATGATTTAGTATTACAAAAATAACTGCTAATGCTCGTAAACTATCAATAGCTAAATTATGATTTTTATTTATTATATTTTTTGAAAAAATGTCGTCAGAATATATAAATAAATACAAACAAACAAAAAACAACACTTCGGACAAAAAACTTAAAATATTAAATTCAACTATAAAAATATAATTTGAAATAAATAAAAAATAAATAAAAAATAAAACTATGAATTTTTTTTCAAAATGTTTCTTAAGTATAAAAAATAATGGATTAATAAACGAAAAAAGCAATAACAACTTCAAATAACTTAGAACTTTTGGTCCACTCATTGTGTAAAGCCTAAGTTTTATATACTCAATATCATCAATCTTTTCGTAATAAGTTATCTCATAATCTATAACCTTTCCAATACAAAGAACATTTTTTACCTCAGGAAAAATAGATATTCCCTTATATTTAGGCTCAACATCTAGTAACTCAAGATCTTTTTGGTAAAAATTATTCTCAAGATTTCTATAAGTAGTTTTACATTTACTAGTTTCTATATTCTCTAAGTTATAATTATCACTGGTTTTATAAAGATCAAAATTAAAGAATAAAAACAGTGATGAAATAATCATTAAAATAATCAGAAAGTTATTTCCTGTTAATTTAAGTTTCATAAAACAATTGTAATCTTCTCAAGTAACAAAAACACTAAAATAGCTCGTTACGATTAATAGACTGAATAAATATTTCTATTTATTAGATTTATTATTTTTACTAAATTAAACCATAAATAATATTTTTTTTATTTTAGATAAGTGTGGTTTAATTATATTGATGTTAAGTATCATAATCCCTTGCTTCAATGAAGAAGAAATAATTTCTAAAAGTATAAATAAAATTTTATTTTGGTGTGACAGTCAAGAATTTGAATGTGAACTATTGTTAGTAAATAATAGCTCAACAGATGGAACATTAGATCTAATGAATTCCTTCCAAAAAGAAAAAAATGTTGTCATATTAAACGAAGAATTAAAAGGGAAGGGTTTTGCTATTAAAAAAGGCTTATTAAATTGTAGTTTCAACAAAGTAGTTATTCTTGACGCAGATTTATCAACAGATATTAAAGAATTAGATAAAGAATGGTTAGAGATGGAAGAGGTGCTTATTATCGGTTCACGCCCTCTAGGAAATGAGTTTAATACACCCAAAATTAGAAAACTCTCTGGTAGTATTTTAAATTTTATAATTCGCAAGATATTTAAATTGACATTTTTAGATACTCAGTGTGGATTCAAATATATATCTTCAAAAAAAATCAAAGAAGTCTCTAATAAATTAAGTTGCGGTGGTTTTTTATATGATTTAGATTTAATCTTATTCTGCTTGAATTCAAATATAGATGTCAAGGAACAACCTGTTAATTATTATTTTGATAAAAACTCTTCGGTATCTTTATTAAAAGACCCATTTATAATGCTAAAAGACATTCTCATTCTTAGAAAGAAATATAAAATTTAGTTTGTATTTAAATAAGCAGATTTGCACTCTTCACTAATTAATTCGATTTTACAATCTTCAATAATATGGTGTAAATTCCCAAATGTATCCTTTTCAAAATACGGAAGTGAAATATCAATAAAAAGAATAAGTGCAATTAAGAATTTAATATAGGAATGTTTAGAAGCGGATTCAATGTAATAAATAACTAAAATTGAAAAAACTATCAAACAAAAAATCAAATATTTATTGTTATCAATAAATATTGCTAATAATGCAACCGACAATACTAGGTCTACCTTTGAAGTAATTACATTGAAATTTAATAAGTATACGAGACCAATAATTAAAAGAATCGTGTAATGTTGTGTGTGCCTCATCCATTTTGTAGAGTTTAAAATCCAAAACCATAAATAAACAAAGAAAAAAGAAGACATGAAAGGAATTGTAATTTCACCAAAATATTTATTTATATCTTCTCTATTTTTATATAAAATATACAAAAATAAAATTGGGATTATTGTTAATCTAGTTTTATCAAAAATGTTCCAGCCTATAAACTCTGAAGTTGTAAATGAATGAATGAATTTATCAATAAAGTTTTGACCATCCATAGAGGCCCCTGAACTTTGATGGTTAATTATGAAAAAATATTGATCTTTTATATATTGAAAAGCATTCCCCTGTCCATATCTAGAATTTGCAAAAAATAACCATGAAGATAAAGGAATTAGAAACATAATAAAATCATTAATTACTTTTTTTATTTTTCTTTCATTAAACATAACTACTACATAAAAACCAACAAAAGGTACTAAATTAAGAAGCTTGCCATAAAATATAGAAATACTAAAGAGTAACAAAGAGAGTTTTCTAATTTTTGGAAATAAAAATATAGCATTTATAAAAATTATTACTGATGGTATTTCTCCTAAGGAGTATAAAGAACCCTGCCACCAAGGAATAAGCACCAAAGATAATCCGCTAATAAAAAAGAGAAATTTAAAATCTGACTTATATAATTTAACAATTAAATATGCAAAAAATATCTGTAATAAATAAACCCAAAAGAAATTAGAAATTCTTGAAATTGTTAATTTATCGGTAATATTCCATGCAAATACACTTCCAATAGCTGATACTGGTCCGGAAGTTAAGCTAGTACTATAGCTACCACCTATAAATTCTCCAGCATTAAAATTTAAATTTTTAAAAAAATTCAAATTTGATGTTAATGAAATATACTCATCTATAAAGCGAGGGATTCTTACAGATTTTGTTCGAATGTAGTCAAAAAGAAAATAACTCTGAACAAAAAAGAAAAATGTATAAAAAACTATTGATATTTCTTTTCTATTTAATTGATTGCTTATACGCTCAAATAATCCAGAAGTATTAAAAAAACTTTTTAGCTTTTCAATTGTAAAAACTGATTGAAAATATTTATATATTTTAAACGCTGAAAATGCACCAACAGCAATGTATAAAATTATTGCTCCAATATCAAAAATAGTTGTTTTAAAAGGTTCCCATCCACCATTTACATAATGCGCACACTCTGAAAAAGAGTTGACTGTTGCACCATTTCCAAAAAAGTCATAAAGATTTATTGCATTAAAATTCGGATCGTTTTGAAAAATAAAATTCTCTGAATCTGGATTAATGGCTTCGTAATTTTGCGGAACAGGTCCGCAAATTTTTTCTATTTCATTTATGTCCATCTTCGGATAATAGTCAAATAGAAAAAAACTGCTATCAATAGTTCATAATTCATGATTTTTATAAAAGATTTAAAAATCTTTTAATTTAGCACTACTAGAATCATTTTCATGGTTCAATTAGTTTTACTTTTTAGTAAACTTTTTTTCAAATATACATTGTTTTATTTGTTTTTATTCCTATTAGGTAGGTCATTTGTATTAATAATTCAAAAATTATTTTTTAACTCCAAAGAGCTGCCTGAAAAACTTGTTTACATTAATTCAAATATTGTTTATCCGATTATCGGAATTATTTTTTTAGGTAACTATTTAATATTTATAAATTTCTTTTTACCATTAAAAAATAGCCTTGTATTAATTATTTTAACTATATTGCTTCTGGTTAATTTGATAAACATTGATTTCAAATTTAATTTATTTAATAAATTTAATTTGAAGTATTTTTTATTTTATGTAGTAATTCCGGCAACGCTTATTGTTAGTTCCTCTACTACTAATTTTCATTATGATGCTGGGTACTATCATCTGAATCATCAAAACTGGTTAAGGGAATCGAATTTAGTTATCGGAATGGTAAATATTTTTTGGCCTTTTGGAATGTCCTCAATAAACGAATATATATCATCGATACTCTGGATTGATAGTTCTTTTATTCTTCTTCATTTTTTAACTTTATTTTTTATTCATTTCTTTTTTGTATTTCTGGCAAATAATATTCTTTTTTCCAAAAATCTAAATTTTAAAGCAGCATCATACTTCTTACTATTTTTTTCTTTACTCGATAATTTTGGACTAAGTGGAGGAAGAAATGGCTTTGTCTATATTCAAGGAATTGGGAAACAAGATATAGCGGTAGGAGTTTTATTTTGTTTCGTTAGTTTAGTGATTTTAAATTCTATAAAGAGAAAGGAGGCTAAAGAAATTGATTTAGTTTTACTTTCATTAATGACGTTTTTTATTTTTCAATTAAAAGTTAGTGGTGTATTAATATTTCTCTTATATTTTATTTTCATGTTCCTGTTAATAAAAGATAAGATATCTTCTATACAAAGAATTGTTTATTTACAATTACCAACAATTTTTTTTGGTATTGTCTGGAGTATTAAAAGCTACCTTACAACTGGTTGTATCATTTTCCCTCTTGAACTTACTTGTATTAATAATTTTGACTGGTATTGGGCTAACTCTACCAAGGCATATCAAGAAATATCTACTATCTCAAGTCTTGCTTATATGGAATATTTTCTTGACGATTCAAAGAATATTCTTAATTGGTTCAATGATTTTTTTCTTTCGGAAATTTATCCTGATTTAGCATTGTTTTATAGGTCGGTATATATGAACTTTATTTTTACTTTAATAATAATTATTATTATTAAATTTACTTTATTTAAAAATGATTCTTCAGATAGAAGATTTAATTTGATTATATCTACCTACATATTTTCTTCTCTACTTTATCTCTTATTTTTTGGCCCTATTCCTAGATATGCAATGGGTATCTTATTGACAATTGTTTCGGTTCTTGGATTTTATTCAGCCAATGAGAAATTTAAGATAAATAAAATTCTAACTTATCTACTAATAATTATATGTGTGGTTTTGACACCGAGAGCAAATTCTTATATAGAGCTATATCAGAACAAATCTATAGCTGTCAATGACCCAAGAGCTGCAGAACCATACATAGAAATTCAAACATATGAAAACTGGGTAAGGCCTGATAAAGGGGATCGCTGCTGGATAAACCTGAAATGTACTATGCATAAAGAAGATATCAATTTATCTCAAGATTCATTTTTTAAAGTTGCATACAGAATAAAAAATTTAAAATAAAATATGATAAATAAGATTAAATTTCCTAATTATCTGAATCCCTATGAAAACAAAAATATTATCAGATTGGGAAATGATTATGATGGTGGCTACTTAGTTGACAAAGAAAGCGTTCTAGAAACTGAAATCCTAATATCAATTGGTATTTCTTATGATTGGACTTTCGAGAAAGATTTCTTTAAATTAAATAGTTGCAAAATTTCATCATATGACGGCTCTGTAGGGAAAAATTTCTTTTACGCAAAAATTAAAAACAGAATGAAAAATATTTTAAATAAAAAATCAGGAGCGTACCTGATTAAAACTATATGGTGGATAATACTTCCATTTAGATTTTTTATTTTCTTTAATAATTTGAGATTAGTAAATAGAAAACAGCATTTTGAAATGTTTGTTTATGAAAATAATAAAAAATTGGATATTGACTATTTTGTATATAAGAATGGCTACAATCCAAAATTTATTAGATTTTACGAAATTATTGAAAAAATACCTTCTGATAAAATAATATTCTTAAAGATAGACATTGAAGGGGAAGAATACTCTTTATTAGATTCTTTAATTAGGTATCAATATAGGTTTACTTCCTTAGTTATTGAGTTTCATAATTTAGATAAAAATAACTATAAAATATTAGAAAATTTTATACAAAAATTTAATTTAACACTATCCCATACACATATAAATATTGCCGGAGGTTTTAATGATGATAGGATGCCTAAAGTTATTGAACTAACTTTTGTAAAAAATTTAAAAAAAGAAAAAAAAGTTGAAAAGCTTCCTCACATCCTAGATATGAACACTTTTCCTACAGACATTAAATATGAGATAACATTTTGAAGAAGCAATAAATTTATTATTATCTAAAATATTTATCTAATAAATTAAGAAATATTGTTGATAATAATAAATAAATTAAAAGATATAGCCTTGAATATCCATAAATCCTAAAAACAATATATACAGTTGATAATGAAAGTAAATTTATTAATAGATAAAAATTATATTTTAAATAATGAGTTAAATACATTTCTATAAAGGGTTTAAAAAAATAAATTAAAAATAGGGTCATTGAAGCAACGACAAAACATATAAAAAGATGGACCAATTCAAGATCAACTGTCTCCAATGTTGTAAATCTAAGAATATCTTTAATTAATTGGTCTACATCCAAAGAAGAACTTGAGACTATTACAAAATAATTAAGTAAAAGCAAAATTGTGAATCTAATAAAATTCCTTAACATATTAAAGTTCCTTTATCGTTCTTCTTCTAATTTTCCATCATCAGAGAATTCAAGGTGCACAAATTTTTGTTTATTTCCAATTTGTATTTTTATAAATGACTTATTCCAAAAATTTCTGCTTGCAATTTTTCTTAAAAGAAAATCTTCTGATGATCCTTTTTTTATTTTTACTATTTCTGGAGTATCTAGTTCATATTTAGAATAAAAATTTCCACCTTTTTTTTGTTTCTTAGGTTTTATTTTTGATTTAAGAATTTTATTCCAATTTTCATTAAAAATTTGAACAATTTCTTTTTTGAGAATATCATGAGCAACTCCAGAAGTTATTGGATATGGAAGCTTAACAATTTTTTGAACCCAAATATCTCCCTTATCTAGTTTTTCATCAATAACATGTAATGTCACACCAGAATTTCTATCTTTTCTTATTTGATGGACATGCGGGAACCAACCTCTATCATTTGGAAGTGGAGAGGGGTGAAAGTTAACTGAATTGTTATTAAACTTACCAACTATTTCTTTACTAAATTTCCACGGCCAATAGCTCGAAACTAAAAAATCATTCCTACTCTTAGATTTTTTTATTATGAAATCTTCACATTCTTTTTGATTTTCTACCTTATGGATTTTAATTTTTTTATATGCACTTTTTTTTGGTTTATCCCAAGATATAAATATTACTTTTTTAGATGAATTGATTACAGAATCACCAATTGATTGGATTAAATCATAAGTGCCACATACGAATATTGTTCTATTATCCATTTAAAAAACAGTATATCAATTTTCTGAATTAGGATTTATTCTTAATTATTTAAAGAATCAATTAATTCAATCTTAAACTAATTATTAATAATGATTTAAAATTAAATAGTATGTCATTTGATTTTAATAGAAATGCTAAGAAAAACTTTAAATTTCTTAAATCTATTGATGACGCTACAGAAATTGAATTATCTAAAATCAAAACAAATAATGGAAATTACTTAGTTCCGTTTTGTCATGGAAATAATAATCTACCAAATGATGAAGTTTTCAAAAAATACTTTAAGGACGAGTGTGTTATTTATTTTCATTTTCATAAAAAAAATAGTGATCCGTATGGTCTTCTTGAAATACGTCTTGATGAAAAAAACGAAAAATTTATAATTAATGAGCTTAACCTAATATCAAATATTTCAATGGATGAATTTATTTATGCCATAAAGACTTTAACTAGGTGGTGTAAAGATACTTTACTAGCTGATGATTTAGAATATCTTCCTGGCAAAGATTTTGATTATCCAGAAGATGAGTATAAGAAGCCAGATAAATTAATCCTAACTGCGGGCCCCTTAGTGTCACACTATGAAAATATTTACTGTTACGATGCAGTAAATAAGGGCTGGAATAACGAATGGTCTAAGTATCTTGATAGATTTGAATCTGACTTTGCTAATTTTGTTGGAAGCAAATATGCATTAGCAACCTCTTCCTGCACAGGTGCATTATATTTATCTTTACTTGCATGTGGAATAAAAGAGGGTGATGAGGTAATAGTCCCTGAATTAACTTGGGTAGCGACAGCTAGTGCAATAAAATATACAGGAGCTACTCCTATTTTTGCTGATGTTGACTTAGATACATGGTGTATAGACGCTGAACAATTAGAAAGTCTAGTAACTAAGAAAACAAAAGCCATCATGCCTGTTCATCTATATGGAAACCCTGCTGAAATGGATAAGATAATGTCTTTTGCAAAAAATAATAACCTTAAAGTTATTGAGGATGCAGCTCCTGCAATAGGGGCTACGTATGATAATAAAAAAGTAGGATCATTTGGAGATTTTGGATGCTTTAGTTTCCAAGGAGCAAAACTGTTGGTTACAGGAGAAGGTGGAATGGTTGTAACTGATAATGAAAAGTTGTTTTCTAAATTTAAAAAACTTTGGGATCATGGAAGAACTCCTGGTACATTTTGGATAGATGAATTAGGTTATAAATTTAAAATGTCTAACCTTCAGGCAGCCTTTGGTTTAGGTCAACTAGAAAATATAGAAGTATTAATTGAAGCAAAAAAAAGAAACTATGCAAGATACAAGAATAACTTATCAAACCTAGAAGGTATAAAACTAAATCAAAAAGGAGAAGGGACTGAAAGCATCTATTGGATGACAAGTATATTGCTAGATTCTAGTTTAAACATTAAGAGAGATGAATTAATAAATGATTTAAAAAAATTGAATATAGACACTAGACCAGTTTTTCCATCTATAAGCCAATACCCTATTTGGGGAGAAAAATATAAAGAAAATAAAAATTCAAAAATTATTTCTGAAAATGCTTTAAATTTACCAAGCGGTGTGATGTTAACCGAAAATGAAATTGATTATATTTGTGAAAATTTAATCAACATATTAAAAGTTTCTTAATTATTAAAATATTCCTTATACCAAGTAATAGTTTTCGTTAAAGATTCTTTAAAGTTATATTTACTTTTTATATTTAAATCATTTTTAATTAATGATGAATCTAACTTTTGATCTTTTATTTCAAATTCTGAATCTGTTTTGATTTTTGGTTTAATAATCTCACCTTTTATTAATAGAGATAACATTTCATAAATTTCCATTACTGTCTTTACTTCTCCAGATGAAAAATTATAAGCTGAATAATTGTTTCTTTTTTCTATCAGAGCTTTTGCTGTCTCCAAGTAAGCATCGGCAACATCTTCAACATATACCCACTCTCTAATAAAGTCTCCTTTAGTCCTAAGAATAGGTGTTTTATCTTCTATCAAATATCTAATAATGCCAGGTATTAGTCTGTCCCAGTTAAAATCACCTCCACCAAATATATTTCCACATCTCAAAGAAGCTACATTGACTCCATAAGTTGTTTTATACATTGTAGAAATTAAATCGCTAGTAGATTTAGAAACTTCGTATGGAAACTCTCCATTTAATGGGTGGGATTCTAAATAGGGTAAGTTTTCTGAAACTCCATATGCTTTGTCTGAAGAAGCTGAAACTAGTGGTAGTTCAAATTTTCTACAAGCCTCTAAAATATTCCAAGTTCCCTGTACGTTAGTTTCAAGTGTGGTTATTGGGTTTTTTATTGCATCCGTAACTTGAGTTTGGGCTGCAAGATGTAGAACTATATCGAAACCCCCTGTACTAATAATCTTTTCTACTTTTTCATAGTCAGAAATGTCCAAATAATTGTTGTCGATGTCATTAAGAATACCTTTACTAACTAAGAGCTCATCCTTTGAATGGTCAAGAGATATTCCTGTGACAATTGCCCCACTGAATATTAATTTTTCAACTAACCAGCTACCTAAAAGCCCAGTTGACCCAGTAACAAGTATTCTTCTATTATGAAAAAAAGAATGATTAGTCATTCCAAATTTTCCACGGTGCTTTATTTTTATCCCATAATGAATTTAGATTTTTATATTCTCTATATGTGTCCATAGGTTGAAAATAACCGTCGTGATTAAATGCATACAATTTTTTATCTGAGGCTACCTTTTTAAGTGTTTGTTGTTCAAAATTATCATTCTCTTCAATATAATCAAAAACATCGTAATCCAATACCATAAATCCACAGTTGATACGGTTTTCTATTCTTCCTTTCTCATCGAATGAAGTGACAAGATTATTGTCATCTGTTTCTATTACTCCAAATCTAGATTCTGGTTTAGTGGCTGTAAAAGTACCAATGCCTTCATGACTTTCATGAAAGTTGATTAATTCTTGAATATTTACATCGCTTAACCCATCACCGTAGGTCATCATAAAAGTTTCACCTTTAGAAAAATGTTTCTTTACTTGTCTAATTCTCTCACCCGTATTTGACTCCAGCCCGGTATCCGAGAGAATGACTTTTACATCATTTAGTTCTTTTTTAGTATCAACAAAATTAATCTCATTTTCTTTATTTAAATTAATACTTATATCCTGATCAAGAGAGTTGAAGTCAAGAAAATACTGAATTATTGATTCTTTTTTATAACCCATGCAAACTATAAATTCTTTTTGTTTGTAAAAATTATAATTCATCAAAATATGCCAAAGAATTGGCTTACCACCAATTTCTACCATTGGCTTAGGCTTATATTCAGTTTCCTCACGCATCCTGCTTCCAAGACCACCTGCCAATATAATTGTTTTCATTTAATTTTCCTCTTTATCTCTAAATGATAGTATCAATAAAGCTTATATTTCTAAAAGATTCATAATTAGAAGGTACTTTTAAAAGCTAGTATTATTAATTTAAATGTCTGTAAGAAAAAAAATAATTAAGTTAATAAAAGACCACTTTGATGAAGAGTTCCCAAACGAAGAATTTATTCCTGGAGTTTCTCCAGTTCCAGTAAGTGGTAGGTCTTTTGATCATAAAGATATAGAGTCTCTTATTGATGCCTCTCTTGACTTTTGGTTAACAGAAGGAAGATTTACTGATCTTTTTGAAGAGAAATTTTCAAACTTTTTAAATATAAAACACACAGTTCCAGTTAATTCTGGTTCGTCTGCAAACCTTTTGGCTTTTACAGCCTTAACTTCCCATAAATTAAAGGACAGAGCTCTAAAAAAGGGGGATGAAGTTATAACTGTTGCTTCAGGATTCCCAACAACAATTAACCCTATAATACAAAACGGTTGCATTCCTGTTTTTCTTGATTGTGAATTAGGTACATATAATATAAAGATTGATAATTTAGATGATGCTTTAAGTAAAAAAACTAGAGCGGTAATGCTCGCTCATACATTGGGAAATCCTTTTAATTTGAATGCAATAACTAAGTTTTGTAAAGAAAATGATTTGTTTTTAATTGAAGATTCTTGTGATGCATTAGGTTCTAAATATGAAAATAAATTTACGGGTACATTTGGAGAAATGGGTACTTATAGTTTTTACCCAGCTCATCATATAACTATGGGCGAAGGTGGAGCAGTAGTAACAGAAAATGGTGTAATAAATAAGGCTTTAGAATCATTAAGAGATTGGGGTAGAGACTGTTGGTGTGCACCAGGTGATGCTGATACATGTAACAGACGTTATGATTGGGAACTTGGTAATTTGCCGTACGGATATGATCATAAATATATTTATTCTCATATAGGATATAACTTAAAATTGACTGATTTACAGTCTTCAGTTGGCGTTGCACAATTAGATAAAGTTGAAAAGTTCATAAAAAGAAGAAAAGAAAACTGGAAACAACTCTATGACGGTATGAAAAATCTTGAAGAATTTTTTATCCTTCCTGAAAAAGAACCAAACTCTGACCCAAGTTGGTTTGGTTTTGCTTTGACAGTCAAGAAAGAAGCCCCTTTTTCAAGACCAGAACTAATTGAATTTCTCGATAAAAGAAAAATTAATTCAAGATTTCTCTTTGGTGGAAATATCTTATGGCAACCAGCTTATCAAAACATAGAACATAGAGAAGTCGGAAGTTTATCTAATTCTGATGAAGTTGCACTCAGTACATTTTGGCTTGGAGTTTTTCCAGGATTGTCATTTGAAATGATTAATTATGTTATAGAGTCAATAAACGATTTTGTTGAAAGTAGAATTAGGTAACTAGATAAACTATGGATAAAAAATTAATTAAAAGACTTCTAGATATTTCATACGAAAACCAACTCCATCATCTTGGCAGTTATTTTTCCTGCGTTGAGACAATTGATGATATTTATTCAAAAATGAATCAAGATGATATTTTTATTCTTTCAAATGGCCATGCGGCTGTTGCACTTTACGTGGTTTTAGAAAAACATTTTAAATTCGACGCACAGGATCTTTTAAATGAAATGGGTGAACACCCTCATAGGAATGAATTAAAAAAAGTTCACTGCTCTACTGGAAGCTTAGGAATGGGTATTACTGTTGCTGTTGGAAGAGCCTTGTCAAATAAAGATAGAGATGTGTATTGTATGATTTCTGACGGAGAATGTTCAGAAGGTTCTGTTTGGGAATCTTTAAAGTTTATTCATGAAAATGACATAAATAATTTAAAAATTTATGTAAATGCAAATGGTTGGGCTGCCTATGATTCAATTGACATTGACTATCTTGAAAAGAGATTAAAATCATTTAACCCAAATATTAATTTTATAAAAACAACTGTTGAACAATATGGATTAACAGGTCTTTCGGCTCATTATAAAAATTTTACAAAAGAACAATATGAAGAAGCTGTAGAATCCCTATGAGAAATACATTTGCTAATTTAGTTTTAAAAGAGATGAAAAAAAATGACAACATTTATCTTATTGTTGGAGATGTTGGATATGGAGTTTTTGATGAAATTAAAGATACGTATCCTGAAAGATTTATAAACCCTGGAGCAGCTGAGCAACTAATTGTTGGGATGGCCGCTGGGCTTGCTATGGAAGAAAAAATTCCTATAATCTATTCAATCACACCATTTATTTTGTACCGACCATTTGAATTTTTAAGAAACCTAGTCAATAAAGAAAATATACCAGTAAAAATTGTAGGAAGCGGTAGAGATAAAGATTATGGTGCTCTAGGTTTTTCACATTATGCAACCGATGATGAGAAAGTCCTTTCCTCACTTGAAAATATAGAAATTTATAAACCAGATACGCCAGAAGAAATTGACATAGAAAATTTTCTTTATAATAAAAAACCGTGCTATTTAAACCTTAAAAGATAACTTTTGAAAATTTTAATACTAGTTACAAATTCTACTTTCTATCCTTCAAATATAATACTTCCTTTTCTCAAAAATACATGGGGCAAAGATGAAAGAGTAAACATAATTTATTACCAAGGTGGAGAAAATAAAACTTTTTTAGATAAAGATACATTAAAAGTTGCTGCCCCCTTAACTTTTGAACGAGTTAGTGAAAAAGGTCTTAAAGCTTTTGAATGGATTTTAGAAAATATAGACTTTGATGTAGTTTATCGATGCACAACAACTACATATTTAGATATTGATAATTTAATTGCATTTTTAGAAGATAAAAAAATGGATAATTTTTTATGTGGTGTAACTAATACATTCCCACATCATCCAGAGACACCAGAAGATGAAAAAATAACTTTTGTTTCAGGTGCTGGATGTTTCTTTTCAAAAGATGTAGTAAAGAAGTTGGTAGAAAATAAGAAATCATATGACTTTTCTTTATTGGATGATGTTGCAATAGGAAAACTACTAATTAAAAACCTAGAAGTGCCTGTAACAGAAGGCTACTATCAAGATTTTCTGCACGGATATCCTTTATTTAAAGATATAGATTTTGAAAATTATCATTACAGATTCAAATTGGGCAGTGTTGCACATACTCCCTACTACCCAAGATATTTAGAAATAATAACTCTTTTATCAATTCACCTAAGAAAAAAAATTGGTACTAAAAAATCATCAACTTTGAGCTTTTTTGTTTACCTCATTGATCTGACTTTCTATTTAATTTATGAGATCTTCCGAATATTAAACCCTCATTTTATAAAATATAAGCTAAAAAGTTTTTTTATATTTTTGAGAAAAATTTTGATTAAAACAGTCAAAATTCTTTTATTAAGGAGAAACTAACTTTTTATAATAACGTTTATTTAAGAGCTGTCCTAAGAAGGTAGTATTTAAAAACATATATATTTTATATAAATTAATTGCTCATCTTTCGTATTGAATTGATTAATGTTTCTGAAATAAATTTCTGCCTTCTCTTTGAAACATGATTACCTAAAGGTAAATATAGCCCATTAGCTCCTAGGTTTTCACTTACAGGTAAATTATACTTCCTTTTTTTTATGTCATCAGAAAGAGCATTTTGTAAGTGCAGAGGCCAAAAAAAAGGTCTTGTTTCTATCCCTTCTTCCTCAAGAGATAAGATTATTTTTTCTCTTATTCCATTTTTCTTTAATACAACTCCAAAAACCCAATAATGATTTTCAGAGTTTTTAAATTTCTTTAAAGGTAGCTGAATTAACTCTTCCTTTCCACTAAAAAGTTCTTGATAATAGTTCCCCTGCTGTTTTTTTTGTTTAATTGTTTTATCTAGATTATTAATTTGTGATTTTCCTAATGCTGCTTGAATGCCACTCATTCTATAGTTCCAAAAAAAATTTTCATGTTGGAATCTAGGAAGTGAAAAATCTAAATTTCTAATTTGCCGGCATAGGGAATCAAATTCTTCAGAATCAGTGAGAACCATCCCTCCCTCTCCTGTTGTAATATGTTTATTAGCATAAAAACTAAAAGTTGAAATTTCCCCAAAAGAACCACAGAATCTATCATCTATTTTTTGACCATGTGCTTCTGCGGCATCTTCGATCAATATGATGTTATTTTCTTCACAAAAGTTTTGTATTTCAATTGCATCAGCAGGCAAGCCATAAGTATGAACCATTAAAATTGCTTTTGTATTGTCAGTTACATGTTGTTTAATATTGTCTATTGTTATATTCCATGAATCTGAATCTACATCACAAAAAACAGGTGTCGCACCTGTTCTAATAACTGCTGATAAACAGGAAATTATCGTAAATGAAGGAAGAATTACTTCATCTCCTTTTTTTAAATTAAGCATTTGGAATGCTGAGTCTAGAGCCACGCTACCATTGCTTAAAGCAACAGCATGTTTCCTGCCAAATTTATTTGCTATCTTGTTCTCAAAATCTTTAACCTCAGGGCTAGTTCCTGAAATATTATTTTTTAATAAAGCTCTATAGACAGCTAATTTATCTTTAAATGTTAAATTTGGTTGAAATACTTGAATCATAACTAAAACGTTTTTTTATCAATTTCCTCAATATATGGTCCTTGTTTTACCTCTATAAATTTACACTTACTTCCCATTTTTAACCCATGACCACCTTGAAACATAGCTAAAATATCTCCTTTAAATAATGAGCTTGTATGTAGCAACTCTAACTCTTTTGAATAAATGTCTACAATTAATTCGCCTTCTGTTACAACGATTACTTCCGATGTGGTTTTAATTTTTCTATCTTGAAGTGAGTGGGTATGTTTTTTTATAATATCCCCCTCAGCTAAATTAAAAATTCCAACTTGTAGCTCTTGAGTGTTTTTGGTTGCAAAATATTTTTCACTACTAATTTCATTTGAATTAAGAATTAGCGCCAGTAAATTACCCTCTTTATCTTTAATTTCCATGGTTTATTTATACCTAACTTTTAATGCAGTTTGAATATATGGTATACCTCTCTTTATTAGTTGGCCAATATTCGTTGCTGTTTTTGAAATTCCTGCAATCCTTGTTTCGCAAATATAACCAATTTCAATTATATTAACTTTTTTCTTTATTAAATCAGATAACAAATATATAAAATATTCACCGTATTCAGATTTGTTAAATTGCTCTTCAGCAAAATATGATTTTCTACCAATAATGAAGCCACTAGTAATATCAGTTAAATTGGTTTTGAATATTGATTTTAAAAATTTATTAAATAGGGTAGAAAAAATCATTCCAAATACAGAGTCATTAGAGTGATATACATTTTTAATTGCTTCAAGAAAGCCTGTTTTTCCAAGTTCTTTAATTCCTTTGTATCCTCCACCCTCAGTAAACCTTGATCCAATAACTACTGATTCTGGATTATTGTTTTGTTCAATAATTAGTTTTTTTACAATATGTGGGGGCATAGATCCATCGGCATCCATCCATAATATAAACTCATATTTTGAAGCTATTAAGCCATCCCAAATAGACATTGGTAAAGAAGATGGGGCATCTCTCTGAATTAAAGAGACATAAGAATGGTAATTACTTAATTCGTTAATAAATTCAAATGTATCATCTGTAGATCCATCATCAACTACCAAGATTTCAAAATTTTTAATTTCTATTTCATTAATATTAGAAATTAGATCAGGAATTATTTTTTTTAAATTTTCAGATTCATTAATTGTTGGCAAAACAATACTTAAACCTGTAATATTTTTGTTCATGATTTAAATCCTAACATTTAATTTTTATTTAATAAGAGAGCTAATTTTTTCTTAAACAGGTAAATATTTTTATTTAATTTTCTATAAGGGTCTATAAATATATAATATAAATTAATTTTTTGTAATATAATTTTTACCTTTGAAAAGAGAATAGTTTTTGTATTCAAATAATGACTTTTTATATAAAACGCATCTCCAAAAGGTAGTTTTGAACTTGCCCATTTTGATTCAACTCTTAAAAAATTATATTTAGATAAAAAAAGGTCGATATCTTCAATAAGAGGATTATTTTCATATAGATAGTCTCTATTGACTTCTGTAAAAATATAATCAATGTTGTTTAAGGAGTCTCCACAACCTTTTAAAGCTTCTAGTTCATAGCCTTGAATATCGATATTTAAAAAGTTTACATTTTGAATGTTAAGCTCTTCGTATTTCTTTATTTGAATTTTTTCCTTAGACTCGAAAGTTATATCTGGATAAAAATCTAAATGTAATTTTGGATATAGTATTGAAGAACTTTGACCCTCATTCTTTTTTTCTATATTTATAGTTTTTATAGAATTATCAGAACCAAGTCCAAAATTATAAAATTCAATAAACGGATACTTCACTTTTAATTTATATAACTCATTAAATATTTTTGATTGTGGTTCAAAAAGATGTATATTTTTTATACCACTGTTAATATAGTCTTTTACTTCTTGACCAAAATGAGCTCCAAAATGAGAAACTCCAGTTAATTCTAATTTATATTTTGAAATTAAGTAATTTAGTCGAATTAACATACGTAATAATTATAAGTTAAAAATTATTGGAAATAAGAAATTCTTTATATTTGATTAAATATTGTAAATTTCACTTTAACTATAATTACTGGGGAAACCTTAATAAATTAAAAATTGTTTATAGCTTATGAGAAATTTGGTAAAACATGATTGAAATCCAAGAAATACCTTCTACTTATTTGAACTTCGATATTATAAATTACCCGATTCACAACAAATCAAAAGGTATTGAAAGCACATTCTATGATTATTTAAACAAGGAAAATAATACGAATAGTCAACTTTGCTATTTACCTGTACAGTGGACAAGTTACTTAATTGGACAAAACTTTGGGAAAGATATTAACAACTTACAAGAGTTTTGTAAAAAACTGAATCTAGATTATCCAAATAAAAAATTCTTTACAATAACACAATATTCTGGGGGTCCGTTAGTTGAAATAGATAATTGTTTGATTTTCTCTAGCGGTGGAATGTTTAACACCCCTCAACAAAGAAACCTATCTTATATCTCAATTCCTTTAATTACAGCTCCACACGAATATAAAAAAATTACAAATAAACGTTATACAGTTGGCTACTTAGGAAGGAATACGCACGACGTAAGAAGTAGATTAGAAAAAAATTTAGATAGTATAAAGGGTTATTATGTAAAAAATTTAAATTCAGATGGAGTAAAAAATAAAGACTTAAGAAAATTTAAAAAAATTATTAGCAATTCAATTTTTTCTTTATGCCCTAGAGGTTATGGACCAACTTCATTTAGGTTGTATGAGAGCATAGAAATGCAATCTATCCCTATATATATTTCAGATGAATTTATTCTTCCATATTCAAATATTATTGATTGGGAAAAACTTTGCTTACTAGTTGATTTAGATGATATTGATTCAATTCCTGAAAAAGTTGAAAATTTAATGCAAACAAACAAACACTTAGAAATGTTGGAGTATGGTCAATATTGTTATAAAGAATATTTTAACAACGCTTTTATAATTAAAAATATTCTAGATGTAGTAAGTAAGTTTTAATTTCATACTTCTGCAACAATTATCTCGTAAGCTTCAAGTAAATCATTCACAATATAATCTGGCCTAATCTTGCTTTTGTATTTATACCTTTCATTGTTTATCAATATTGATTTCATGTTGCACATTTTTCCTAATTCAATATCAGTATCTCTATCCCCTATTACCCACGAATCTTTTAATGAAAGATTATGTTCTTTAACAGCCCTAAGAACCATTCCATTTTTTGGCTTTCTAGAATTGGATGGTTTATCAGCAGCAGAAGTGTCAAAATAAACATGATCAATCCTTCCATTATGTTCATTAATAATATCTTTAATTTTATTATTAATATTATTGAGCATTTCTATACTTAAGTAGCCTTTTTCTACACCGCTTTGATTTGTAACAATAATATTTAAATAGTTTAACTTTGATATTCTTTCTAACCCTTTCAATGCATTTTCATTTATATTTATTTCTTCTAAATTATTTAAATAACCAACATCATCATTGATTGTTCCGTCACGATCAAAAAATATTGCTTTATTTATTCTTTCATCTTCATTATTTTTTTTAAGATTAATAGATGTTGAAACTCCCTCTAAATGAGGGTGCTCTACCACAATTCCTCCATTTTCTTCTATTACATGTTTTTCTACAGGGTTCTTTGACCAGTCTTTGGAGATAAAATGAACATCTGGTTTAATTAATTGTAAAATTTTATTTGGTACTAAATCATCAAAGATAAAATAAATATTTTTTGATGAAAAACTTTCTAATGCTTTTATTCTTTTTTCAATATTATCTAAAGGGCGATTTTTTCCTTTGTAAGTTGAAATACTTTTATCTGAATTAATTAAAACTAATAACTTATCGGCATTTTTCATACAAAACTCTAGTGAAAATTTATGGCCTTCATGAAAGCGATCAAAGGAACCACTAACTGTTCCAATTTTTATATTACTCTGCCTAAGTTCTGATATTTTGGTTATTAAATCTTCTTTATTATTTATTATCACTTTTTATTAAATCCAAAATATTTAACATGTTTTGAAGCTTCTTTGGAGGAGTAGTTAAGAGATTGAAGAAGTGAATTATTATTTAGTATTGAGTAAACAAAATATGCAAAGAATATATCACCTGATCCGCTTGTGTCTACTGTTTTTGATTTATATTTCTTAGAATAAATTATTTTATTATTTTCTATTGATACAGAACCAGCTTCTCCCAATGTAATAACTGGAATAGTACTAAAAGTCTTAGATAGATAACGAAGGATTTCTGGAATTTTTTTCTTTTTTGAAAACTCAACAGACTCATTAAAATTTGGTTTAAAATAATCAATTTTTTTAAAGTCAAACTTATTTTTTACATTTGGGTCAAGAAATGTAATTAAATCTTTTTTTAAAGAAACTTCTAATATATCACTAAAAAGATTCTTGCTAAGAAAACCTTTTGCATAATCTGAAAAAATTACTGCATCATAACTTGATGCTTTTTTTTTGAAAGTCTCAATTATTGATTTTCTAAATGGTGCTTGAAACTCTTCATCATCTTTTCTTAAATAGTAAATATCATCAACAATTATTCTTTCTTTAACAGTAGTTTTATATTTTGATTTTGAATAATCAAAAACATTTAGATCTTTGACTTTACTCTTGAGTATTTTACCATTTGAATCATTCCCAATTTGTGAATAAAAATCTACTTTGATTCCCAATTCATTTAATTTAGTAGCTGTTAGAGCAGCACCTCCTGCAAAATAATCTTCTTTCTGTTTTGTAATTATTGGTACTGATGCTTCTGGAGATTGCCTTGGAGAAGTGTAATAAGAAAATAAATCTAGGATTGCATCACCAAAAACTGCAATTTTTATTTTCTTATTATCCATCAAGAAAATTATCTTCTATATTCATTGCAATTAATTGACCTATTGTAATATGCGACTGCTGAATAACTCCAGTAACCTTGGAAGGTATGGAAAATAAATAATCAGATAATTTTTCAACACTCTTAGTTGAGCTACCTGTCATGGTAATTGTGGACATTCCTATTTCTTTTGCTTTATATAGTGCATTCAAAATATTCTTACTTTCTCCTGATGTTGAAATAGCAATTAGAATATCTCGTTCAGTTCCAATAGCCTCAAGCTGTCTAGAAAATACTTCTTCAAAACTGAAATCATTACTAATTGAAGTAATAACTGATGTATCTGTTGTTAAGGCTAATGCAGGTAGTGGGCTTCTATTGTTTTTAAATCTAACTACTATTTCTGCAGCTAAATGTTGAGAATCAGCTGCAGATCCTCCATTTCCACAGAATAATATTTTTCCACCATTCTTAATAATTTTGTTACATACATTTGAAACCTCTATAATTTTATCAACTAATTCAAGTTGAAAATTAGCAATATTTAAGGACTCATTTAAATAATCTAAGTTCTTTTGGTAGTTTTTATTTGTATCCACTTATCCAATTATAGGTTATTTAATTTTTGTTTAAATAAATTATTTTACTTATAAAAATTATTGTGAGTATTCTTGTTTTTACATGGAAAAAAACAAAGTTATTTTTGGGCAACCTTGGGGAGGATTGGGTGACAATCTTGCTTTTTCAAACCTTCCAAGACTTTACAGTGACATTGGTATGCAATTTAAAGTTTCCTTTTTTAACTATTCAAGAAATAATGAAATATTTAATTTTGTTTGGAAAAGAAATAAGCACTATAACGGAAGGAGTTTTTTGATTCCAGATATTGGGTCAAATATTAGTTTAAAACCTCCGAAGGTTGATAAAAAATATAATGTCCTTCAAAAAATAAATATAAAACATGGATTTGACCCAGGTGATGGTTATCCAGACATTAACCTTGATTATTTCACATTTAAAAATACTCCTCAAAATGAAATTGTTGCTGATTTTTCTGGATTTTCTATGTTTAATACGACTCAATACTCCTATGACAAAAATGAACTAGTTGAGATAGAAAAAGATTTTGTTAATAAGGGGATTTATTTTCTTGATTATAAACATTTAAAAAAACATAATAAGGGTAATACGACCATGTTGAAAAAAAATACAATTGAAATTAACTCAGTTGATAATCTTGTCGAAACATTATCTAATACTGAAGTTTTTATATGCCTTAATTCTGGCTCACACATTGTTGCTGCAACTTTAAAAAAATCAATTGGTTTCCCGAAAAAAATTATCAGCTATTATCCAGATTTCTCTTCTGATAAATTTCTTATAGGAAATTATGTATTTGATAATGTTGAATATAAAGACATAAAAGCAATCGAAAATAAAAATGCCGCAACAACTGGAAAAGTTTTACTTTATTCAAGATTATACGATTACTTAGTTAATTAAAGATAGCTTTTTTAGTTTTTCATATTAATTATGATTTATTTCAATCCAATTTTCATAATAAATATCAGGATGATAAGTGGGCCTATGAGGAAACGGATAATAAATTTTTGAATTTCTTTTTTCTCCTATTTTTGCAGCCCACCAGCTGTATGTACTATTGCTTATTATATAATTTTCATATTTAAGCATATTTGCAAATGTTTTTATAGTGTCTGTTTTAATATCATCTTTTAAAGAAGGGCCAAATATATTTTTAGCATTTTTAAATTCAACACATGAATCTACCCAATTAGGATCATCTGTAAAAATATCAAACGAAAAATTATTAATACTACTTGCTTTTTCAATGGCAGTTTTATAATAATTTAAAGGCAGGTATGCTGGGTTATCTCCTCTCCTAATATGAACAGCCGTTGAGCCTTTACTTGGTGTAAATTCATAAGAATCTTTTATAATTTTACTTTCAAGGAGCCCTGATTTAAATTCTTCAAAAATTTCATCAACAAAATATTTATCTTGCCAAAATCCATTAAAACTTGTAATTGGTTTCTTATTTGGAAAATTTAATTTCTTTATTTCAGGTATTACGTCTTGTTCGAGAATAGAAAATAGTATTTTATCAATACTATTAATTTTTTTTGTCATTCTTATTAAATTTTGATTTAAAGAATTGATCTTTCTTAAACCAAAATTATTTTCATCAACAATATAAATATTATGATCTTGTGAATTGTTATTATCAAAAGTATAAAGATAGGGATTGTATCCATTTTTCTTTAAAAATAAAGCAAAACAAATTTGAAATAACTGATTTCCATAACCCCCAAAGATATCTACAATTGCTATCACAAGTAACAATATAATAATCAAAATCAATAATTATTATTTTTTGAGGAAATATTTTAAATAAAATAATTAAATAAAATTACTAGCTATATCATATCTATAATGAACCAAATAAAAAGAATCTACCTCAACTTAGTAAAATTTAATGCACTGTCTAAATCAGTTAGTTTAAAGAAAAAAAAGCGAAGAATATTTTTCTCGATCCTTGCAAAAAATATTAATGCCGGAGTTGAAGTTGTTATTGTTGTTTTAATTTCTTTTGCATTAACCAACGAATCTCCTCCTAATAGCCTCATACAACGTTTAGATTTAGAAAAATTAATAATATTGGTACCTTTTCTAGTTGTAATAAGATTATTAATAAATTACCTAGACCATATAAATCAAGAGTCTTTAATAATAAATATGAACCAATCCCTTAAAAAAGATGCCACACAAAGACTTTTTGGTAATGAAAACTTGTCTTATACGTACATTAATTACAAAGTTTCAGGAGAATCTAACAGCATAACCCAAGTATATAAAACATTCATAAATCTCGTTGGAACTAGTATCCAGTTGATAGTTTATTTTTCTTCTCTTTTATTGTTGAACTTAAATGTTGCAGCAATTTTAATAATTATTTCATTAGTTTTATTGAAACCAATTTTATTTCTTATGGATAAATTTAAAGAATATTCTAAAAAAAATAGAGACTTAATTATTGAGTTAGATCAGACTCTTGAAAGAATCCTTAGTAACTACTATCTAATAAAGATTTTAAAAAAAGAAAAATCTGAAATCGAAAGGTTTAATGAACGTGCTGATAAAATAGCTGATGTTGGCCTCAAAAATACAAAATTATTTTTTGTAACTCATAATCTCTTCAATACTCTGGTAACTTTCATTATTGCAGTACTAATTGTTCAAAGTTTCTTTAACATTAAATTAACTCTGGAAGTAATGTTTATTCTACTTAGAGGTGTACAATACCTCAGCCAAATAACAGGAATGTATGCAGGTCTTTTAGCTCAAGGAATTTTTGTAAATTCTTATCTAGAGGAATTGAATGGTGTAAGCTCAGAAAAATTAGGTACTCTAGAATTTCTCAAATTAGAAAACCCGAAAGAAAATATTGTCTCTTTAAAAAATATTACATTCAAATATGATGGTACTAATGAAAATATTTTTGAAAAGATGGATATATCTATACCAAATAAAACTCATATTTTAATAACTGGACCAAATGGTTCTGGAAAAAGCACTCTAATCGGTTTAATGAATGGAATTTACAGGCCAAATATAGGAGAAATAAAAATTTATTCAGATAAATTTGGGTATGTAGGTCCAATACCATTAATTTTTCAAGATACTATAAAAAATAATATTTTGTATGGAGTAGATGTTGATATTGAAGATGACGTACTGGTTGATTTAATTAATGAATATAATATTTTTGAAAGTTTTAACAAAGACCAACTTGAACATACTGTATCTTCTAAATCACTTTCATCAGGTCAGATGCAAAAAATTTCAATAATTAGAGCTGTTTTAAGAAATCCTGACATATTATTTTTTGACGAAGCTACAGCAAATCTTGATACTAAAAGTATTAACATTGTAAGTAATGAAATAGATAAGTTTCCTGGGACAATTATAAATATCACTCACAAGCCTGAACATTTTAGGAATGCCAATAAAGTCTACTTCATTGAAGAAAAAAATATAGTTGAAATAAAGTAGTCTCTATTTTACAAATAATCTTTATATTCAGTTGGTAAATATTTTTCTAGTCTCTTTGAATGTATATGTAAATTAGCAATATCATATCTGTTATTGTTTTTCATGACATAAGGTAAATTATTTTTAAATCTTACTTTCAATTTACCGTTTAGAATTTCTCTTCCAACATAATGATGGCTACCTGCCCATGGTTTGGAAAATATCTTCCTTGGATTACCATCTGTACCACCAATATATTGACCGTATGAAGCTGGGTCAAATATAATATTTTTGATTTCTGGAACTATCGGTAAAAGATTGAATAAATCTTTATCCATATTAAATACACTGTTTAATATTTTCATCTCATTGACTCCTTCTCCATCAAATTCTTTATTGGTGACAAAATCATAAATAGATTTAACAATTTTTTTGTAAGTGATGATATTGTTTGTATAAGAATATCCAAAAATTAATTCATTTTCATTTAATGGAGTTATATTGAATCTATTAATATCGAAAAGACCGTTTAATTCATCAAATGACTTATAAATTAAAACATCTGCATCAAAGTGAACGAAAGATTTGAGGCTTAAAGATTCGGCAATATCAGACAAATAAAATAATCTTAAAAAAGAAGTTGCCCAAAGTGGATTAGCTTCATAGTTTGTGTTTTTATAAATGTTAATTTTTTGAATTTTTTTAGTTAAATCAGAAGAAATTTCAGTTGAATTAATATATTCAACATTGTTATATCTTATTGAGCTGTCTGAACAGAAGTATATTTTTGCATCTTTATCGACAGAAAGTATTGAATTAACTGTATATTTTATATAATCTGGCACATCGCCAAAGTAAACCAATAAATAATTCATATTTCAATTACCTTACTTAAAATTTATTAAAAATATAAAAATATATAAATATTTTTTTATATTTTTGTCTTTATAAAGCATTATTTCTTATAATAATATGAAAATGATACCTAAAATAATTTATAGATCTTGGTTTACTCAAAATATGCCACCTAAAGTTGATAAGGCAATAAAAAGACTTAAAAAACTTAACCCAGAATATGATCATGTTATCTATACAGACTCACAAATCGAAGATTTTGTAAATGCAAATTTTGATGAAAAAATAAAAAAAGCATTTAATTCCTTAGAACATATAGTACCGAAAGTTGATTTTTGGAGATATTTAATTTTGCATAAAAACGGAGGAATATATGTAGATATTGACTCAAGTGTAAATGAACCTCTAAATAAAATCATAGACCCTGGAAATGAAGCTATAGTATCTGCAGAAACTAACCAAGATAATTTTGTTCAGTGGGGACTTTTTTTTAAAAAAGAACACCCTATATTAAAAGAAGTCATTGAAATAGTAACAAATAATATAAATAAAAATCTTTATCCAAATTATTTAAATAATGCAGAGGATTTAATAAAATTGACAGCTGGAGGGCCTTTTACTAAAGCTATAAAAACTATCCACAAAAAATATTTTAATAAAGATCTCATTTGGTCGGAAATAAATGATAAAACAGATTTACTTTTTGAGTTTAATGATGATTCAGAAAGTTTTAATTACAGGCTTTTAGGTATTGACTTTAATGGGAAGCTTACATGGAAAGCTAAGGAATCCTATCAACTATATAATCTAAAACAACATTGGTTAAAAGATTTAGAAGATAATTCCAAATTAAAATAAATTTAGTTAATTAATACTATTTCTATATAAAAGCTCTTTTATAAGTAAATTTTAACTAGCATTAAATTGTGCTTAATACATTTATATGGTATTTGATTAAAGTTAAAAACTATTTAATAAGATTTCCTAAGGTTGACTCAGAGCTACCTTACAGAAAATATTTATTTGATGAATTAATTGATATCTATTCCGAAGACTATTTTAAGAATAAAAGATTTCTAGAAATTGGACCTAGAGACGGAGAAGACACATTTAGACTTGAGGCCTTATCACCAAAGGAAATGGTAATCTTTGACTTGCCTGACAAGACAGAAAACAATTTAACCTGGATAAAAAAATTAAAAACTAATTATAAATTTATAGAAAATAATTTTATGTATATAGTGAAAGACGAGTTTGATAGTTTAGGTAAATTTGATTTGATTTACTTTACTGGAGTTCTATATCATAACCCAGAACAACTAAGATTCCTTCAAAAGATCTATCAAAAACTAAATGACAACGGGGTTTTAGTTTTAGAAAGTGCAACTACTAGACAAAGAAGTCTTATAAACAAGAATGTAGTTGAAATCCTATATCCTTCAACTTATAGAGGTACAACAACAATTACACATCTTCCATCAAAGAAAGCCATTTTAAGCTGGTTGAAAATGGTTGGTTTTAATAAAATATTTGAATCAAATTGCTATAAACCAGAAAATTACAACTCTAAGAATCATAGATTTGCTTGTATAGCTGAAAAAACAAAAGATGATGTACAAGAAGTATATTACAAAAAACAAATAGAAGAATCTCCTTACATTATTGGTGCTTCAACATAAATTAAAAATTTACAAAAAATGAATATATTAATTTTGGTATTTAAATGAAAGTAAAGAAAAAAGAAGCAATTATAGATATTTTAGGAGGTTTTGGAAATCAATTATTTCAACTTTCCTTTGCAAACTACTTAAGAGGCAGTGGGTTTAAGGTTTATATAAACTTGCATAATTTTAGAAGAGTTATTGATAAAAAGAATTCAATTATTACTAACCGTGAGCTTATATTACCTTTAGATTATTTTAAATTTGATGAGATAAAATCTAATAATTTTTTGAAATATGATTTAATTGATAAACTTAAATTAAATAATCTGAATCTTTTTATATCTAATAAATTAATTAAGCACTATTTTTCATGGTTTAATGATAAAAATTTAGATTTAGAAAATGCATCAAAATTTAACAGATTTACTGGCTACTGGCAGACATTAAAAATTCTTGAACATAATAAAGATTTCTTAATTGAAGGATTAAGTAAAAATGCAGAAATAGCTGGTGGATTAAATTCTGCACCTGAAGAAGGGTCTACTGCTTTACATGTGAGAAGAACAGACTACCTAGATATGGGTGAAGAATTAAATGATGATTATTATAAAGCATCATTAGAATATGCGAAAAATAATATTAATAATTTTAGCTATGAGATATTTACTGACGATGAAGATTGGGTTAAGAGTAACAAAATATTTAAAAATGCAACAAAAATAAACTCTTTTGAAAATAATAAAGAAAATACAATCCTTGCATTCTCTTCTATGTTGAAAAATGAAAATTTCATAATCTCAAATAGTACCTTTTCGCTTTTAGCTTCTTTTTTAAAAGAGACAAGTAAATCAATCATCATATATCCAGACCCTTGGTTCAAAAAACAAGAAAGAAATAATCTAGCAAAAAGTAGTTGGATTCCTATAAAAAATAATTAGGTGGTATCCTGTATTAATTTGTTAGGGGAATTGTTATAATTCGAATTATGTCTAATGATTTAGTAAGTGTAATAATCCCCTCATACAATAGATTTAAATATTTAATTAATGCAATTAATAGTGT
>Ga0208261_1000125_pt1 | contig 31887 bp, 35 predicted proteins | sample Knorr_S7_td_DCM__FD_185595 | JGI IMG/M metagenome (GOLD analysis project Ga0208261, IMG submission 185595) | Marine microbial communities from Southern Atlantic Ocean transect - Knorr_S7_td_DCM_ad_131m_LV_B (SPAdes) (version 3) | ecosystem: Environmental > Aquatic > Marine > Oceanic | place...
GTTTCACCGGAGGAGAAACTCTTTTTGTTGTAGCCTGTGATTGACCAAATTTAGCAATATCTTCTTTGGAAAGACCTGTAACTTTTGAAACCTCTGATTGAAGCAATAACTTCATTGAACTTTCAGGCATAGTTTTAAGCAAAGCTGTTGCTTGTGCAGCTAATTTAGCTTTCTTCTCAAGACTTCCTGTTCCAACAGCCTTTGAAAGTCTTTGAACAAAATACTCTGAAAGCATAAGCGAAGATTCTGTTCTTTCTTCAAATTGATCTCTTGTTTCCTTTTCTAATAAACTAGCAGGATCTTCTCCGTCAGGAAGAAATAAAAATTTTAATTCGGATCCGTCATTTATTGCCGGCAAAGCATTCTTCAATGCCCCCCAGGCAGCTCCTCTTCCTGCATCATCTCCGTCAAAACAAAAAACTATTTCGTTAACTATCTGTAAAAGTTTTTGGATATGAAACCTATTAGTAGCTATACCTAGAGTTGCTACTGAATTCTCCATACCTTTATCAAACATAGCTATAACATCTACGTACCCTTCAACAACAAAAATCTTATTTATGTCTCTTCGATTCAGGGAGCTCTCATACAATCCATAAAGTTCTTTTCCTTTTTGGAATACAGCAGTTTCACCTGTATTTAGATATTTTGGCTGATCTTCTGGATTCATCACTCTACCCCCAAATCCAACTGTTCTGCCTTTTCTGTCTTTAATCGGGAACATCAAGCGATCTCTAAAAATATCATAAAGGTCGCCTTTTTTATTCCTTTTAGATAGTCCTGCATTAATTAAAACTTCTTCTTTTATTCCTTTCTGCATAAGATAATCAGTTAAGGCATCCCAAGAGTTTGGTGCATAACCAATTGAGAATTTTCTGCAAATAGTGCCAGAAAGTTTTCTTTCTACATTCAGATAATTTCTTACATTTTCAGCACTGGATTCATTTGATAAATATGATTCATAAAAGTTAGTTGCTTCAGATAAAGCATGGTAAATATCTTCTCTGCCTTCAGACCTACGAGGAGAATCTTCATACGGCACTTCTAGACTATTTACAGAAGCCAAAGCTTCTATACTTTCAATAAAACTTAATCCTGAGTACTGTTCTAAAAATCCAATTACGTTTCCCGTTGACCTGCATTTAAAACAATAATAAAACTGCTTTTGTTGGCTAACACTGAAAGAAGGATTTTTTCCATCTTCGCAAAATGGACATAATCCCCAATGATCCTTTCCTTTCTTTTTTAAAGGCACATATCCTTCGACAAGAGAAACAATATCGGTCATATCAACTATTTCTCTTATAAAATTCTTAGGTATGCCCGCCATCAATTTTTCTCCTGAAACCAGCTTTCAAGAATTATTTGTGCAGACAAACTATGTCTGTCGCCGTTTAAAGAGATATTTTCTTCATCATTCATTCTGCTAAGAGCTTCCTTGGTTGTTAATCGCTCATCTACCTTCTCTACATTAATTCTATATCTTTCATTTATCTTTTTAGAAAATACATCTGTTAGATCTTGCATGTCACTTCTTGATCCATCCATGTTTAAAGGGTTGCCAACTAAAAATAAACTTGGAGACCATTCAAACACCAGTTCATCTAATTCATTCCAAAAAGGAATGCCATTTTTAGCTTTTAATGTAAAAAAGGTTTGTGCTGTCTTTGTTACTTCTTGGCCGATAGCTAAACCAATGTTACTTGTCCCAAAATCATACGCAAAAATTGTTCTAGGCTTATTCATTTACTTTGCTCTCTAAGGCCTCTAATAATTTCTCAGCTACATCTATGTCGCATAGCTCTTTATATTCTCTAAAGCACGTAGGGCTAGTTACATTAATTTCTGTCAAATATTCTCCAATAACATCTAGGCCGACTAGAGTTAGTTTCCTTTCTCTTAATACTGGAGCCACCTGTTCACAAATCCAGATATCCTTTTCTGTAAGACTAGAAGCTATAGCAGTTGCTCCTGCTGCTAAGTTACCTCTTAGCTCTCCTTCTGCAGGAACCCGAGAAATAGCAGCGCCAAAGTGATCACCATCAACTAAAAGAATTCTCTTATCCCCATCTTTAATTTCTTTTATATATCTTTGGATCATCACTTTAGTTTTAAATTGATTAGTTATAGTTTCAAGGATAACTCCTATGTTTGAGTCATTTTTCTTCAATCTAAATATAGAAGAGCCTCCCATTCCATCTAATGGCTTGATCACAGTATCATTATGAGTACTTATAAACTCTCTCAAAAGATCATTTTCACTTGATACAACATAAGGGGTGCAGCATTGAGGAAATTCAGTTGCAAAGACTTTTTCATTGCAGTCCCTGAGACTGCTAGGCTTATTTATTACTTTTACACCTCTAGACTCTGCAGAGTCTAAGACGTAAGTATTATAAATATAATTTGAATCAAAAGGAGGGTCTTGCCTCATGATAATTAGGTCTATCTCTTCAAGGGGTATTATCCTTTCATTTTCTAGAGAAAACCAACTGCTAGGGTCATCTCTAACACTGATATTAAATGCCCTGGCATGAGGACCTTGTTCAGTCAGAAATAAGGAGTTGGGTTCCATATAAATCAAGTCATGTCCTCTTTCTTGTGCTTTCAGAAGAATTGCTAAAGAACTATCTTTTTTGAATGATATTGATCCAATTGGATCCATCACTATGCCAAATTTCATAGCCGATTAGTTTAACAGAGTTTAAAACCCACCTGTCATTGTTCGAATACAACTAATTGAAGAAATAACTGCTGTTTCTGCTCTTAGTATTCGCTCACCTATTGAGACTGGCATGAAGCCAATAGCTTCAAGGCTGCTAATCTCTTTTTCTGTAAAATCTCCTACCGGGCCTACTGCCAAAGATATTGAATCTGACAAAGAAATATCAGTGATCTTTTTCTTTGATTGCGGGTAAAGAACAAGCTTAGTCTTTGAATTTATTTTTTTTGACCATGAAATGAGGTCTATAGGTTCTGAGATCTCTGGCACCCAATTATCACCACACTGTTCACAAGCACCTTGAACAATTGCATTCCATCTTGCTACTTTGCTTTTTTTTATATTTTTTAAAGCTAACTGTGTTCTCTCTGTAATTAATGGAGTTACTGAATTAACTCCTAGTTCAGCTGCTTTTTGCAAAGCAATACTAAAAGGATCTTTTTTTATTAAGGCAAGTCCAATATTTATTTCTATGTTATCTCTTTTTGAAAAGAAACATTCTGAAATTATTTGAACTCGTTGTTTATCTTTTACTAAATCCATAAGGATTGCTCTGCATACACTTCCTCTTCCATCAAACAGTTCAATCTCGTCACCTGATTTTTTTCTTAGTACCTTAATTAAATGCATACTAGATTCTTTAGAAAGTTGTAGTTGCTCTTCTAATTGAAACTCTTTATCCAAGTAGACTCTAGTTATATTCATAAATGATATTAAATTTAGTTCTGCATATTGTACTAAACGATTTGATTAGGATTTAAAAATGAAAAAAGATAGTACTGTTTTCAGTTTCTTTTGGTTATATATAGTATTAAGAGCTCCTCAAAAAATTCTAAATAATTTGTAAATTTTAATCCTGATAATGCTTAAGTTATAAAGTAATAAAAGAGAGATGATTAAATTTTGATCACCTGAAGAAGAGGTGATTTTTAAAACACAATTAAATAAAAAAATAAAGTTTTTATAGTAAATTATTTTCCTTGAAAGAAACTTCAAGGTCGGTATTATGACTGTCCGATTAATTTTTAATCAAATACGAATGGCAACAGGAAACAAATCAAATTCAAAAAAAATTCTAGCTCAAGAATTCAATGGTGAAGGAAAAAGATTAAGTACTCAAGTTGCTAAAAGCATGAAAAAATATTTCAGGCAACTTGATGGTGAGATGGCTACTGATCTTTATAAAATGGTAATTGATGAGGTAGAAAAACCGCTTATTGAATCTGTCATGATTCAATGTAAAGGTAACCAAAGTTCTGCCAGCAAGATGCTAGGAATTAATCGAGGGACCTTAAGAACAAAATTAAAAGAACACAAACTCCTTTAGTCTTAGATGGCTGAGTCTGCCAATAAAATCCAAAGAGCTCTAATAAGCGTTTCTGATAAAAGCGGGATCTGCGAATTAGCTAAATCCTTAGTAAATGAATTTGATATAGAGATTATCTCAACAGGAGGAACTTTAAGTGCTTTGCTGGAAGAAAATATTCCAGCAATTGATATTAGTTCTTTTACTGGGTTTCCTGAAATGATGGATGGAAGGGTAAAGACTCTTCATCCAAAGGTGCATGGAGGCATTCTTGCTAGAAGAGATCTAGATGAAGGCGTTATGAAGGAAAATGGAATCCTTCCGATAGATTTAGTGATAGTCAATTTATATCCTTTTGCAGAAACAATAGCTAAAGAAAATGTGACTCTAGAGATGGCGATAGAAAATATAGATATAGGTGGACCAAGTATGGTCAGATCTTCTGCAAAAAATAATAAATATGTCTCGGTAGTAGTAGACCCAAAAGACTATTTACTAATTCTAGATGAAATGAAAGAAAATGAAGGTGCCCTTTCTGAAGAAACTAGATTATCTTTAGCAAGAAAAGCTTTTGAACATACAGCAAACTATGATTCTACAATAGCTAGCTATATCTCTTCTTTGGGCGAAGAAGAATTCCCAAGTAAGATCTTCGGTAGATACAAAATAAAGGAAAAAATGAGGTATGGAGAAAACCCTCATCAGAAAGCTGCATTTTATGTTGAAGATATAAGCAAACCTAAAACTGGACTAGGAAAGGCAGTTCAAATTCAAGGGAAGCAATTATCATATAACAATATAGCTGATACTGATTCAGCAATTGAATGTGTTAGAAGCTTCAAGGAACCTTCATGTGTAATAGTAAAACATGCCAACCCCTGTGGAGTTGCATCAACAACTAAAGATATAACACAAGCCTATCAAAGAGCTTTTGAATCTGATCCTACTTCTGCCTTTGGGGGAATAATAGCTATTAATAGGCTTTTAGATGAAAAAACAGCTCTAAAAATAACTGATAATCAATTTGTAGAAGTGATCGTTGCTCCTGGTATAGAAGAGGGAGCTAAGAATGTTTTGGCAAAAAAGGAAAATATAAGAGTGCTAGATTTAGAAACTATGGATGATCCTATACCAGGATATAAGTTCTTAAGTGTTAGTGATGGACTGCTAATGCAAGAGACAGACAATGGCCAGATTTCAGAAGAAGACTTTAAGATTGTTTCTAAAAGACAACCTACAGAAAAAGAAATTATGGATTGCCTGTTTGCTTGGAAAGTTTGCAAATTTGTGAAATCAAATGCCATAATTTTTGCTAAAGATAATCAAACCATAGGAATAGGTGCTGGACAGATGAGTAGAATAGATAGTACTCAAATTGCTGCTTCCAAAGCTAAAGAAAGAGGGTTTGAAACAAAAGGTTGCTCTATGGCGTCAGATGCTTTTTTTCCATTCAGAGACGGTATAGATGCAGCTACAGCTATGGGAATTTCTTCAATCATTCAACCGGGTGGTTCAATTAAAGATGATGAAGTTATAGAAGCTGCAGATGAAGCTAATGTCGCAATGATCTTCACTGGCATGAGGCATTTCAGGCATTAATGAAAGTACTAATTGTTGGATCTGGAGGTAGAGAACATGCCCTTGCATGGAAAGCTTCAAAAAGTGATCTAACCTCAGAAATATATGTTGCTCCTGGTAATGGAGGTACAGCTTTAGAAAGCAATATAACTAATGTTGAAATTTCTGCTGAAGATATAGATGGTCTATTGGCTTTTGCACTAGAAAATAAAATTGATTTAACAATAGTTGGACCTGAAATTCCTTTGGTACTAGGAATAACAGATGAATTTAAGAAAAAAGGATTAAGGTGTTTTGGACCAAGCAAAGATGCAGCTAGATTAGAAGGGTCTAAAGATTTTATGAAAGAATTCCTGTCGAGAAATAATATATCGACTGCTCTTTATAATTCTTTTACGGATATAGAATTAGCCATAGACTATGTGAAAAATCATTCCATTCCTGTTGTTATTAAGGCAGATGGCCTTGCAGCCGGAAAAGGTGTAATTATTGCTAATACTATAGATGAAGCCATTCAAGCCATAGAGCAATGCATGAAAGATAAAGAGTTTGGTGAGGCAGGTTCAAAAGTTGTAATAGAAGAATTTTTAGAGGGAGAAGAAGCAAGTTTTATCGTACTTACGGATGGAAATGTTATTTTACCCTTAGCCTCTTCTCAAGATCATAAGGCAAGAGATGACGGCGACAAGGGTCCAAATACTGGTGGAATGGGAGCTTACTCTCCTGCTCCAGTTGTAACTAAGAATTTGCACAATAAAATTATGAGTGAAGTTATTGTGCCAACAATAAGAGGGTTAAAAAAAGAAGGAATGAATTATTGCGGCTTTCTTTATGCTGGATTAATGATAGATAAGAACCAAAATATAAAGGTTCTTGAATTTAACTGCAGATTTGGAGATCCGGAAACACAACCTATCTTGTTAAGAATGAAATCTGATCTTGTGAACCTTTGCTCTGAAGCTGCAGAAGGAAAGTTAACTGAATCTGAAATACTTTGGGATGAAAGAGTTTCTTTGGGTGTTGTAATGGCTGCTGGTGGTTACCCGAATCATTATGATAAAGGTTTAGAAATATCAGGCCTATATGAAAATGAAACAGAAGATTTAAAAGTCTTTCATGCGGGAACATCTTTAAACAAAGATGCGAGGTTAGTTACAAATGGAGGAAGAGTTCTATGCGTAACTGCTTTAGGTTTGAATACAAAAGAAGCTAAAGAAAAAGCTTATAAACAAGTAGAATTAATAAAATGGGAAAAAGCTTACTTCAGGAAAGATATAGGGTATCGTGCACTTAACAGAGAAGAATATGAGTGATCTAGTTGAAAAATTAATCCTAGAAGTTGATAAAGGACTAAGATTTTGTACCAATTCCTTCGAACAACATAAAAGAGACTATCCTGCTAAGGATATAAACGACAATACACTTAATGAATTTGAAAAAAATCACTCGGCTGGACTAATGAGAGTAAATCACGCAGGAGAAGTCTGCGCACAAGCTTTATACAGAGGACAGGCCCTAACTGCTGACTTAGGTGAAGTAAAAGAGCAGATGATAGAAGCTGCTGAGGAAGAATTAGATCATCTTGCCTGGTGTAACAGAAGACTGAATGAGCTAGATGACAAACCAAGCATTTTTAATCCTATTTGGTATGGGATGTCTTTCTCGTTGGGTGCGCTTGCTGGTCTTGCTGGAGATAAGTGGAGTTTAGGATTTGTAGAAGAGACAGAGAAACAGGTGGTAAATCATCTAGAAGAGCACTTAGAAAAAATATCTGAGAAAGATAAAAAAACTAAGATAATCATAAATCAAATGAGAGATGAAGAGCAGAGCCACCAAGAGCAAGCTAAAGAAGCTGGGGCTAGTGAACTACCTGAACCAATAAAAGAAATCATGAAAAAAGTGTCAAAAATCATGACTTCCACAAGTTATCATATATAAATCAGTCAAAAGCTATTGATAATTAAATTAAGAAAAGTATAGTGGCGCCTTGTCCTTCATGAAGTTGGGCTTATTTATAGGAAAAAATTGAATGAATCTTTACGTAGGAAACTTACCTTGGACTTGTTCCGAGGAAGAGCTTGAGGCACACTTTGCTGCACACGGCGAAGTTGTAGATGTTAGAATAATTACTGAGGGAAGATCAGGACGTTCTAAAGGTTTTGGCTTTGTAGAAATGTCTAGTGACGACGCAGGAAAGGCAGCAATAGAAGCTCTGAATGGAAAAGAATTTGGCGGAAGAGAACTTAGAGTTGATACCGCTACTGATAGAAACTAAGAAATCTCCATAAAAATATAAAGCAGAAGATTTAGATATCTTCTGAGATAACTGCTGTTCCAAAAGCCATTATTTCTGCAGCACCTTGGCTTATCATGGAAGTAGTTATATTAACGCTGATAATCGCATTAGCTCCTTGAGATGCTGCATCTTCTTTCATGCGATCTATGGCCTGCTCTCTGCTCTCTGCCATTAATTTAGTATATTCCAAAATTTCCCCTCCTACGAGATTCTTAAAAACAGCTACTATGTCTTTACCTATATGTCTTGCTCGTATAGTGTTTCCTTTTGCAAGACCAAGTGTTTTTACAATTTTTTTCCCAGGAATATCTGGAGTAGTTGTGACAATCATATTACCTCTCTATCTCTTTATAAGGATCGTTCTTTGATTCCTTTATTCTATCTAAAATAGCTTTAATAAGAAGTATGGTTATTCCAAGCCAAATTAGAATTATAGATATTTTATAAACAAGAAACTTTACTTCTATAAAGCCCATATAAGCACCCCAGCCTGACATGAGGACCCAACCACTGATTAAAGCAATAACGCCAAAATTCTTCATTGTCTAATTATCAATCAATTAAAAAGGTTCTGCAATTCTTTACCAGGATCTGTTGCTCTCATAAAAGTTTCTCCAATTAAGAAAGCTTTAACGCCAGATTCTTTTATAAATTGTATGTCTTCTTTGGTTTTAATTCCGCTCTCGCAAACCAATAAAGTTGACTCTGGGACGGACCTAGATATTTCTTTTGTATTGTTTATGTCAACTTCGAAGGTAGTTAAATTTCTGTTATTTACCCCTAATAGTTCTGGATTTAGATCAATAACTTCTAACAACTCTTCTGAGCTATGTATCTCGATAAGAACATCTAGGTCTAACTCCTTAGATAAATAATAAAAGTCTATAAGCTGTTCTTTAGATAAAGCTGATTTGATTAATAAAATACAATCTGCACCAATTGCTCTAGTCTCATAAATCTGAAATTCATCTACAACAAAGTCCTTCCTTAAAATAGGTAAGGTTGTTCTATTTTTAACGTAAGTTAAATGGGCATTTTCACCCTTAAAGAAAGTAAGATCTGTTAGGATGCTCAAGCAAGTAGCTCCTGCCTCTAAATACTTATCAGCAATCTTTCCAGGATCATAATGTTCCCTAATTAGACCTAGACTTGGAGAGGCTTTTTTCATCTCAGCTATTACAGCAAAATCTTTTTCTTTTATATCTGATTTTAAGGAATTAATAAAATCTCTTGTTTTTGGCAAGTCTTCGACTTTTTGTTTTAGTTCCCTAAAAGTATTTTCATTTTTTGTTTGTAATAAAAGATCTTTCTTGTCCTTAAGAATTTTTGAAAGATAAGTATCGTTATTATTCATTTCATCTTATCTATTTGTGAAAGAAATTAATTCATCTAGTTTCTGAATTGCCTTACCTTCTTTAATTATCTTCTGAGATTCCTTAAATCCATCCTCTAATGAATTAACCAACCCTGATACATAAAGCGCCGCTCCTGATGTCATGCAAATCATCTCAGAGCCGATGATATTTTTTCCTGATAAGGACTCTTTTGCCATGACTAAGCTATCTTTTGGAGAAGCAACCTTTAGAGGGTCTATGCTAGATCTATTGATCCCCATATCTTCAGGTGTAATTTTATATTCTTTTATTTCTCCTTTCTTCAATTCAGCAACTAAAGTTGCCGCACCAATACTAAACTCATCTAGACCATCTTCAGAATGAATTACCATTACTCTGTCACTTCCAAGTCCCTTAAGAACTTCAGCGATAGGCCGAACCCAAGTTTTATCAAATACTCCCAAAACTTGATTCTTTGCTCCAGCGGGATTTGTCAGGGGTCCTAGAAGATTAAATATTGTTCTTATTCCTAGTTCTCTTCTTGGGCCCATTACATGTTTCATTGCAGAGTGATGGGCTGGAGCAAACATAAAACCTACTCCTACTTTCTCTATGCAATTTCCTACTTGATCCGGGCTAAGAGATAAATTGACCCCAGCTTGTTCTAATAGATCTGCACTTCCACTTGTACTTGAGGCACTTCTATTACCATGTTTTGCTACTTTTGCTCCTGCTGCAGCAGCAAGGATTGCTGCACTGGTGGAAACATTAAATAAACCCGACCCATCTCCTCCTGTTCCACATGTATCTACGAGATCATCTAAATTCACAGATACTTTTTCTGAAAGCTCTCTCATTACTTGTGCAGCTCCAATTACCTCTTCTACCGTTTCCCCTTTTATACTTAAGGCAATTAAGAAGGCAGATATTTGTGCATCTGTAGATTCTCCAGTTAAGATTTGATTTATTACAGATGAAATCTGCTCTTTTGATAAATCTTTTGATTTCATCAATCTTAAAATTGCTTCTTTTATATTCATTTCATTTCTAAAAAATTACTTAACATTTGAAGTCCATGCTCCGTAGAAATTGATTCTGGATGGAATTGCAATCCTACTATTGGAAGATTTTTATGCTGAATTGCCATAATTGTTCCGTCTTCAGTTCTAGCATTAACTTCTAAATCATCACTCATTGTTTCCTCTTCTATCACTAAAGAATGATATCTTGTTGCCTTAAACTCATTTGGAATATTAGAAAAAATTCCTGACCCTTTATGTTTAATGTTGGATAGCTTTCCGTGCATAAGCTCTTTTGCAGGAATTATCTTCGATCCAAAAGCAGCACCTATACATTGATGCCCCAAACAGACTCCTAGTATGGGTTTTTCATATTTAAAATTTTCAATTATCTCTACACTTATTCCAGCTTCTTTTGGAGTACAAGGTCCTGGAGATATAACTATATAATCAGGCTTTCTTCTTTTTATTTCCTCTAAACCGATCTCATCATTCCTATGGACTTCTACTTCTTGATCGAGACCATAGAAGTACTGTACTAAGTTGTAAGTGAAAGAGTCATAGTTATCTATCATTAAAAGCATAAGATTATCCTTTGAGCTTTTCCTGTACCATTTCAGCAGCTTTAAAGATTACTCTGCCCTTATTTAATACCTCTTTCCATTCCAGTTCAGGAACTGAATCTGCTACCCATCCTCCACCAGCTTGAATATATAAAACTTCATCCTTTATGACTGCAGTTCTAATTGCTATTGCCATATCCATATTTCCTTGCCAAGAAAGGTATCCAACTGCACCACCATAAATACCTCTTTTAACTGGTTCAAATTCATCAATTATTTCCATTGCTCTTACCTTTGGAGCCCCAGATACAGTGCCAGCAGGAAAGGTTGCCTTAAAGACATCCATTGCTGTCAATCCATCTTTAATTTTTGCATTTATATTAGAAACCATGTGCATTACATGACTGTATCTCTCAATACCAAATTTCTCAGTTACCTCAACTGTACCAGGTTCAGCGATCCTGCCTACATCATTACGACCAAGATCAATTAACATTAAATGTTCAGCTATTTCTTTAGGATCATTAACCATATCCTTTTCCATATTCAGATCATCTTCATTGTTTTTTCCTCTTCTTCTAGTGCCTGCAATAGGTCTTACAGTGACATCTCCATCTTCTAACCTAGCTAATATCTCTGGAGATGATCCAACTATATGGAAATCTTTTAAATTCAGATAGTACATATAAGGAGAAGGATTTAAGTATCTAACAGCTCTATATAATGCAACTGGATCAGAGTTAAATGGGATCGACATTCTTTGAGAGCAAACAACTTGCATAACATCGCCATTCTTTATGTACTCCTTGACACTATTTACAGCAGATTTAAATTCTTTTTCTCCAAAACTTGAAACAAAGTCAGACTCCTCTACAGAATCATTTGGTTTAGAGAATTCTTCAAATTGATAATTTTCTTTTAGTTTTTGCTCTAATTCATCGAGTCTTGATTCGGCTTTAACTAAAGTTTCTTCATCCTCACTCTCAACCATAACGATCAAGTGTAATCTGTTCTTTAAATTATCAAAAACAGCAACTTCTTCTGAAATCATCAGCAAAGCATCAGGTGTTTGTAAAAGATCTACGGGTTCAGAATTGATCAATCTATTCTCAATCATTCTTATACAGTCGTAAGAAAAATAACCAACTAAACCTCCGGTAAACTTAGGTAAGCCCGATATTTCTTTTAGAGAGAAACTATTATGAAGAGACTTTATATATTCAAGTGGATTTTCTACCTCTATAGTTTCCTTTACCTCCTCTCCTTCAACAATTTCTATCAAATTCTTCGTGATTTTTATAATTTTTTTTGAAGGAAGGCCGATCAACGAATATCTTGCCCATTTATCACCTCCTTCCACTGACTCAAATAGATAACTAAACGGAGCGTCAGCTAGCTTCCTATAAACACTAAGGGGTGTTTCCATATCAACATGGACCTCTCTAGAAACAGGTATTTTCTTTATGTTTGTCACTTGTCAGAATTTATTTGAGAGAAGCTCGCATATCTGAAACAACTTTCTCATAATTATTTTGGGAAAAAATTGCAGAGCCTGCTACAAATGTATCTGCTCCAGCTTCAGATATTTCAGAAATATTATCTAATTTCACACCACCATCTATTTCAAGCCTAATATCTAGGTTATTTTCATCTATTATTTTTCTTAGCTTCATTAACTTATTTAGAACAGTAGGTATAAATTTCTGACCTCCAAAACCTGGATTAACAGACATTAAAAGGATCATATCCAGTTTATCTAGACAATCTTCAATTAGATTTATTGGAGAAGCTGGATTTAGGACCAAACCTGATTTACAGCCTCCTGATTTAATCATCTGTAAAGATCTATCTATATGTTGTGATGCCTCAGGATGAAAAGTTATATAAGTGGCTCCTGCCTCTACGAAATCATCTATTAATCTATCTACAGGCTGAACCATTAAATGAACATCTATGGGGGCCTTAATTCCATATTCCCTTAAGGCAGAACAAACCATGGGGCCTATAGTAAGATTTGGAACATAATGATTGTCCATAACATCAAAATGTACCCAATCCGCTCCTGCATTTAATACAGACTCTACTTCTTCTCCTAATTTTGCAAAATTAGCAGAAAGAATTGAAGGGGCTATTATGTTCTCTTTTTTTGCCATTAATTTTTCCTAAAGGCGGTGCAGTTTACTCTCCAAGAGTATAACCGTCTATTTTTTGTAAATCATCAAAAGTATTGATATTGATGTGATTACCTTCGAAAATCTCTCCAGATATTATTTCATTTAAGACAGCCGGCTTTAATACGTCCTTCCATAAATCGTAGTTTTCTTTTCTTATTGCCTTAAATAAATCAGGATTAAGCAAAGCTATACCTGAGAAGCTGTACGAATTCTCTTCGTTTTTTAGAGAAACAATATTATCAAGTAAGGAAACATCCCCTTCTGGATTAAGTTTTGAATTATTAACTAAAACTAAGTGACCAGAAAAAGGTTTATTTATTAAAAGTTGATTTAAGTTATAGTCAGTCCAAATATCACTGCTACAAACTATAAACTCATCATCTTTAAAAAAATCTATTACTTTTCCGATGCCTCCGCCTGTACCTAATATGTTTTTCTCATAAGAGAATTCTATATTCATATCCAAATTGCTCCAGTTAGCATACTCCGCATGAAATTTTTCTTCCATATAGGAAATATTAATAACAACATCTCTCACGCCGGCTCTCTTTAAGGCTTCAAGTCTATGAAGAATCAGAGATTTCCCAGCTATATTAATTAAGGGTTTAGGAGTTTCATTAGTCAAAGGTTTAAGTCTTTCTCCTTTTCCTGCTGCTAATAAGAATGCCCTCATATCATTAACTATTTTTTTTATCTAATACTGAAGAGATTTTATCTAGAAAAAGAGAAAATTCTTCCAATTCTTGATATCTGCTAGAGGCATCTATTAAATATTTAAGAGTCTTGGGTAAGTCTATTAACCTAAAGGATTTTTGATCTCTCAAATGAAGTCTAACAAGAGTTCCTAAAATCCTTAATTGCCTCTGTATGCCGGCCATATCTAACCATAAATGCCAATCTTTTGAGCTGCTTGGATCTAAAAGTCCAGAATCTAGAGCTTTATTTGTGTATAAAACGAGTAGTTCTTTTTCTTTTGCTAAATCTCTTTTTTGATAAAGATCCTTAATTAAAGAAGCCACATCTAAGAAAATTGGCCCTATTACGGCATCTTGGAAGTCAAGAACCCCTGTTTGATTTGGTGATAGTTCTATTAGGTTTCTTGATTCATAATCAAAATGACATGTCACTTGAGGCTGAGAGAAAAAACCCTTTAAAATAAATTGATAAGCACTATTAACACAATCTTTTTCAGCAGAACTTGGTCTTATCGATAAATACTTCTCTAAAAACCAATACTCAAATAAATTCATTTGCTCTGAGGCCATATTTCGATCTATTTTCTTTAGATCCTTTAAATCAGTTGTTTGTATTTTAATAAGTTCATAGAACGCTGAATTATAAAGTTCTAGTTCATTTTTATCGGATAATAAGTCTTGATAAAGGCCATCTCCAAAATCTTCTATCAGCATGAAACCTTTTTTTCTATCAAACGAGTAAACTTCTGGAACTTTTACTCCATTATTTAGGAATTCAGATGAAAGAGCACTGAACTTTATACTTGAATCTACTTCTGAAGAAGAATAAACAAGAACAAAATTACTTTCACCTGATATTATCCTAAAATATCTTCTTGAACTTGCTTCTTCCCTCAAAGGTTCAAGTATAAATTCACTATTTTGTCCTAGGGCAGTAAGTTGCAACTTTGCCCACTCCACGAGTGAATCCAGTGTTTTTTTCTCAAGATTCATAAATATAGTGTATTAGTTTATTTTCGTTATTAGAACTATCATATAGTTTAATAAAATTTGAACCTTAGTGAGCTTTTAAGTTCTAAGATCTTTTATGACAAATAATTTAAATTTTTTTAGATTTTCTCTTTATATGCTTTTAATGACATTACTGGCTAATGAGTTAATGACTGAAGAAGAGATAAAAATAAAATCTATAGATGCAACAAAAATTTCAACACTTGAAGATGAATCCTTGCTAATGGAAGGGTCCGTAAAGATCTTTACTAATCAATTTAATTTAGAAACTTCAAAAGCAATATATAACAAGAAAACTGGGAAGCTAATACTTGAGGGTGATGTGAAATTATTGGCAGAAAAAGTTCAATCAAGCTCTTCGAGTCTATTTCTTGACTTGAATAGTAATATTATGAAATTAGAAGATTCTAATTTTGATTACCTCAATCAATCTTTTGGAAATGCTAAGTCTATAATTTTAAGAACAGCAGGAGAAACAATAATAACTTCTTCTTCATGGAATAATTGTTCAGCAGAAGACCCCATTTGGGATTTAGAAATCAGAGAGGTTAAATTATTAGAGGAAAAAGAAAATGTAGTGATAAGAGGACTGACACTTAAAATAAAAGACATTCCCATATTCTATATACCTTATGTAAGAAGTGCTGTAGGTGATACCAGAACCAGTGGTTTCTTGGCTCCAAGTCTGAAACAAGGAAAAGATGGACTAGATTTATCTATCCCCTTTTATTTTAATTTAGCCCAAAATTTTGATCTTGAAGTCTCACCTAGATATATATCAAAGAGAGGACTAGGATTTTCCTCCGATTTTAGATATTTAACTAGCCTCTCCTCAGGTCAGATTAAGGGCGCTTTATTTAACGAAGACAAAGAATATTTAAGAGAAACAGGAGATAGTAATAATAAAAGATGGGAAGCTTCTTGGAAGCACAAGACAGATTTCTCTGATAATTTATCTTTAAATTTTAATTATCAAGATACAAGTGATGTTTACTTTTACAGAGATATTGGTTCAGATCAGTATGGAAGCTCGAAGAAAAATTACTTAAAGAAAATTTTTAACTTAAGGTGGAAAAATAAAAATAATAAGATAAATCTAGAGCTGAAGGATTATGTAAAGCTAAATCCTTTTAGCTCTGAGGTATATAAAACTCTGCCTAGAATTAATTCTTATTCTTTTTACGAGAATGACTGGATCTTTAGTTCTCTTAGAACTGACGTTTCAAAATTTAAGTTTGATACATCAGATCAAGAAATAAAAAGAATTTTTCTAAATCCAAAACTTGGTATAAGAAAGACTTGGAATAGTTCTTCCTTGAATTTTGTTTCATCAAGTAACTACGTAAGATATAAATTTGATGAATATGAATTTTCTAACTCATCACCTTCTACAGAAATTGATTATAAAATATTCCTATCTAGGCCAGACACAGCTAAAAGCTCTTACCTTATCCCAAATGTAAAGTACATATATCAAGATGGGGAAATAAACCCCTTAACTCCCTTAATTGATACTAGAAGAAGAACTTTAAGTTATAGCAGTCTCTTCAATAAAGATTTGTCATCAGGCCATGACAGACACACATATAGTAATAGAGTGGTTGTAGGTCTAAAAAAAATAGATATGCATTTAAGTAAAGGACTATCAAATAGCTTTTCTATAGGAAGGTCTTTTCAGATTAACAAAAGAGATGATGAAAACAATGTATCGAATTTAATTACTGAGTATAAAAGTACAATGGATAACTTCATTTTTTCTTCCTCCCTAGAAACTAATAGAGATGTATCTAATATAGATAGAGCAATAATCTCCTTGGTTTACTCAAAAGAAGAGCAAAGAAGAATAGAAATAAGAGGTATATACGATAGAAATGTGCAAGATGTAGTAAATTCTTCTTGGACAAATTCTTCTATGCCCTTAAAGCAGTTGGAGCTTGTAATGAACTGGCCCTTAATTTCATCGATAAACTTCTTTGGACGTTTTAATAGGGATCTTGATTCAAAAAAATCGCTAGACCTTTCATATGGCGTTGAATATTCTAATTGCTGCTTAAAATTTGGTTTAATGAATAGAAAGTGGATAGAAGAAGATTATTTTACTTGGATAGAAAACTTTGATTCCCCTTCTCAAGCATTGCAATCTGGTTATTTTCCAGCAAAAGAAAGAGATAGCTTATTAATATTCTTTGAATTTAAAAATTTAGGCAGACTTGGAAAAGATATTAATCAAATTTTAAGCTCTCCGTCTCTTGATTAATTGCATCTAGTCACAACAAAGAAGACAATAGTAAACAATATGAAGCAATTTATAAAAAAATATTCAATTATTCAAAATATTCTATTTGTAGCTCTAACACTAAGCATGCCTTTGTCTGCTCAGATCCAACTTTTAGACAAAGTAATAGCTGTTGTTGATTCAGGGGTAATTATGGAAACACAACTAAATGATAGGGTGCAAAGTATAGTATTTAGACTTAGGCAAAATGGAACAGAGCTACCTCCTAAGAAGGAGTTAGAAATGCAAGTTCTAGAAAGGTTGATAATAGAAGAAATTCAATTGCAAATGGCAGAAAGAGCGGGTATCAAAATAAGTGATGCGGAACTAAATTCGACAATCAATAGCATAGCGAGTCAAAACCAAATGAATTTAGAAGATTTTAAGGAAAGCCTGGATTCTAATGGTGAATCATATAGAGGGTTTAGAGAATCTATAGAAAGGGAGATGATAATTTCTAGGGTTCAAAGAGCCAAGGTTGGAAGAAGCATACAAATATCTGAACAGGAAATAGAGAATTTCCTTAATTCAGAAGAAGGAAAGAACAAATTAGCAGAACAATATGATGTTCAACAGATTTTAGTAAGCCTTAAGGGAGATGCCACTGATTTATTGAAGGAGGAGGCAGAAAAAAAGGTTCAAGAAATTATTACAAAACTAAATAATGGAGAAAGCTTTGAAAAAATAGCTGCCACCTACTCTGCTGGTCAAAATGCTCTTGAGGGTGGGAGTTTAGGATGGAGAAAAGAATCTGAGCTTCCTTCACTCTTTGCTGAAACAGTTGTTGGACTAAAAGAGGGAGAAATTTCTCCCCCAATAAGAAGTGGAGCTGGATTTCATATCCTTAAATTAAGAGAAAAAAGAGGAAATACTGTTAAGTATGAGGATCAAACTTTGGTTAGACACATATTAGTCCAACCCTCGGAGATAAGATCTGAATCTCAAACTGAGGTTTTAATTAATGAAATCTTTCAAAAGCTTGATGAAGGAGAAGATTTCAAAATCTTAGCCCGACAATATTCTGAAGATCCAGGATCAAAAATGAATGGAGGTGACTTAGGATGGACGCCTTCAGGAACCTTCACGCCTGAATTTGAATCTATTATGAATAAATCTAATATAAACGAAATATCCAAACCTTTTAAATCTCAATTTGGATGGCATATTCTTGAAGTTTTAGATAGAAGAAATCAAGACGTATCTGAAGAGCAAAGGAAAGATGGGGCTTTTAGAATAATCTTTGATAGGAAATTTGAACAAGAGCTTCAGCGAACACTTATAGAGATGAGGGCTGAGGCTTTTGTGGATATTAAGATAGACCTATGAAAAGGATAATTATCTCCCCCGGCGATCCAGCCGGAGTGGGACCTGATATTTGTCTAAAAGCGTTTAAAAGGAATATAAGCAAAAATTCATACCCTGTTTTTCTAGGTGACCCTGATCTCTTTGAAGAAAGAGCTAAATGCTTAAATATAGACATAGATTTCCAGGAATACAGAGAAGAAGAAGATCTTCTCCAGAACAAATTCTATATTAAGCCTCGAATTCTCAAGGAGAAAGTCATACCCGGCACTCCGAGTCCTAGCTATGCACAATATCTAATTGATATTCTTAAAGAGGCTATCCATTTGAACTTAAGTGGTGAATTTTCTGCCTTAGTTACCGGTCCATTAAATAAAGAAATAATAAATCAAGGCGGTATAGCCTTTAAAGGTCATACAGAGATTCTTGCTCAAGAAACTAATACGAAAAAAGTGGTTATGTTGCTTGCGAATGAATCTTTAAAAGTAGCTTTAGCAACGACTCATGAACCACTTAAAGATGTACCATCTTTAATAACCGAGGATCATATTTCAGATTGTATAAATATCATACATAATGATCTTAAGAGTAAATGGAACATCGCTAAACCTAATATTAAGGTTTTAGGCCTAAACCCTCATGCAGGTGACGGAGGATATATCGGAAAAGAAGATGAAGAGATAATCCTACCCGCTATTAAGAAATCAAAAAAAAATGGAATCAAGGTAACGGGTCCAGTTTCTGCGGATACTGCTTTTATAAACTTTAATAATGAATCTGATGTGATACTTGCCATGTTTCATGATCAAGGGTTGCCTGTAATTAAATCTACAGGTTTTGGTGAATCAATAAATGTAACATTAGGCTTGCCTTTAATAAGAACATCAGTAGATCATGGAACCGCATATGATCTATCAGGGAAACAAGAAGCAAATGAATCAAGCTTTTTGAAAGCTTATGAATTAGCATCAAGACTTACTTTAAAATCTTGTGAATAAACCAAAAAAAAACTTTGGTCAAAATTTCTTAACTGATCAAATAATACTTGGAAGAATAATAGATGCACTTTCGTTAAACAAGCATGATGAAGTACTTGAAATTGGATGCGGTAAAGGTGCTCTTACAGAAAGAATTTTGGCCAAGGAAGTTAACTTAAGAGGAGTGGAAATAGATCGAGATCTTATTGAGGAACTTAATTTAATTAAACTCAAAAATAGAAATCTTGATGTCTTGAATGAAGACATTCTCAAAATAAATTTAAAAGATATTTCAGAATCTAAACTAAGAATAGTAGGCAATTTACCTTACAACATTTCTTCTAAAATTATGCTTTGGTCTATAAAGAATAAAGACATGATAGAGGATGTACATTTTATGTTACAAAAAGAGTTTGCAGAAAGACTCATCTCTAGTCCAAATAAAAAATCATATGGAAGACTTTCTATATTAGCTCAGCTATTCTTTAATGTTGAAGAACTATTTGATGTTCCTAGTGAGAGTTTCTTTCCTGAACCAAAAGTAGATAGCTTATTTTTAAGGCTAAAACCTAAGGAAAATAAAGATCTAGAATATTTAGATATTGAATGTCTGCAAAATGTAACTCTTAAAGCATTTACAAAGAGAAGAAAAAAAATTTCTAGCGGCCTTAAAGAGCTTTTGACTAAAGAAGATTTAAAAAAAATAAATATAGATCCAGGTTTAAGACCAGAAAATCTATCTATAGCTGACTACATCTCTATAACTAAATATATCCAAAATTAATTATGTCTAATTATGCTATTGGAGATATACAAGGGTGCTATAGAGAATTTATAGATCTACTTAATAAAATAGAATTCGATCCCAAAGAAGATAAATTATGGCTTGCTGGAGACCTAGTGAACAGAGGACCAAATTCACTTGAAACTCTTGACTATATTTTCAGCATAAAGGAGAGCTGTAATGTAGTTCTTGGAAACCATGATTTGCATTTAATTTCAGTAAGTACAAAGCTTAGAAGTGCCCAGGAATCAGATACTCTTGACGATCTTCTAAAAAACAAGAATCTAACTAAATACATTAACTGGTTAAAGTCTTTGCCTTTTGTTCACCAAGAGATAATAAACACCATTAGAGGAAAGATTAATTTTTTTATGTCTCATGCTGGTTTGCCTCCACACTGGAGCTTGAAAAAGGCTTCTCTAATTTCAGAAGAACTTTCATTAAATCTCAAGGAAAATACAGAGTTTTACTTGAGTAATATTTATGGAAACCTTCCTTCTAGTGATAATGAAGCTATTTCAGAAAAGGATAAATTAAAGGTTAATACAAATTACCTAACCCGTATGAGATTTTGTAATGATAAAGCAGAGTTAAACTTACAAGAAAAAGGTGGCCTGGATACCAAAATAAAAGGTTTTAAGCCTTGGTTTTGTCATAAAAGGAGGTTTGAAGAAAAAAACACGCGAATAATTTTTGGTCACTGGGCATCTTTAAGAGGCGAGACAGGCAATCAAAAATTTATTGCGACAGATACCGGTTGTGTTTGGGGATATGAGCTAACAGCCATAGAATTAGAAACTGGGAAGAGATTTGCAGTAAGAAAAAAAGAAAATGAGTGAAGTCTTTTTAGTTGGAGGTGCAGTAAGAGACAAATTGCTGGGCCTAAGCGTGAAAGAAAAAGACTGGGTAGTTGTAGGATCCACAGAAAAAGATCTACTAAATCAAGGTTACTTACAGGTAGGTAAAGACTTTCCTGTTTTCCTGCATCCAGAAACCAAGGAGGAATATGCCCTTGCAAGAAAAGAAAGAAAAATAAGTGCTGGGCATAAAGGCTTTGAAATTAAATCTGGCAAGGAAATAACACTCAAGGAGGACTTAGAAAGACGAGACTTGACCATTAATGCAATAGCTCAATCTGAAGAAGGTGAATTCATAGATCCTTTTGGAGGAATGGAAGATATAAAAAATAAAAAAATTAGAAAGGTGTCTGATTCATTTGTAGAAGATCCTTTGAGAGTATTTAGAGTAGCGAGATTTGCAGCTAAGCTAAGCCATCTAGGATTTTCCATAGATAAAGAAACATTAGAAACTATGAAAGAAATTAGTAAATCTGGTGAGCTTGAAACCTTGCCTAAAGAGAGACTATGGAAAGAAACTGAAAAGGCTATCCATGAAAAATCGCCTCACATTTATTTTATGACTCTTTTAGAAGTAAGTGCTTTAGATGAAAAACAATTTAAACCAGAAGATTTCGCATCTTTAGAAAAAATAAATAATGATATCTTGCTTACTAAATCTAGATGGGCTTCTCTCTTAATAAATGATGACTTAGATATGGTTAATCTAGAAAATAAGCTGGGAGTGCCTAAAAAAGTTAATGAATTTAGCTCTGTATGCAAAGATATTTTTAATTTTTACAAAGGTGAATTTAGTGAAAATAGCCTATTGAACCTAATTTTAAAAACTGATGGATTGAGAAGAGATGATAGATTCAGACAAGCTCTTTCTCTGGTTAATGAGCTAAAAAAATCTGAAAAGGAAAGTAAAGATTTAAAATTGGTTAATGAAGAATTATTGGATCTATTAATTTCTGTATCACCAACTTCCAAAGATCAATCAGGAGAAGAAATAGCAAAAGAGATACAAAGAAAAAGGTTAGTGATAATCAACAAGTATTTACTAGATCATGAATAAAAATAAAACAGCGTTAATTACTGGTTCAGGAAAAAGAATCGGAGCATCAATATCAAGAGCTTTTCATTCTAGAGGCTACAATATTATTGCTCATTTCAATAGCTCATCTAAGGAGATTGAATCCTTAGAAGAAGAACTAAATAAAAAAAGAAAAGGGTCATGTATTACATTACAAGCAAATTTCTTTGAAGAGGAGTCTCTAGAAAGATTTATAGAAGATACTTTGAAACAAACCAACAGACTAGATGTTCTAGTAAATAATGCTTCGACCTTCTTTCCTAAGAAGTTGTCTGAATCTAGCGCAGAAGACCTGAATAATTTATATCAAACTAATGCTTTTGTTCCTTTTTTCCTAATCAAGGCCTTCGAAGCTTTACTAAAGGCATCTAATGGTTCTGTTGTAAACCTTTCAGATGCGATGGTAAAAGGAGGCATCAAGGAATACAGCTTATATACTGCGGCAAAATCCTCACTAGAGTCCTTAACTAAATCACTTGCCAAAGAATTAGGTCCAGAAATAAGAGTAAATGCTGTTGCGCCTGGAATAATACTTTGGCCAGAAGATGAAGAATTGAGTGAGGAAAGTAAAGATAAGTTAATAAAAAAAACTGCCTTAAGGAGAATAGGTTCCCCAGAGGATATAGCCAATGCTGTCCTGACCGTTCACGAGTTAAGTTATATGACTGGACAAATACTTAATGTAGATGGAGGCAGGGAACACTAATAAAAAGTTTTGTTCATAAAATCAATTTACTTTTTGTAGTCTTTTATCTATCTTTAAAGAATATTTACATGAAATAAGAATGGACTTTGAAGAAGATCAAAATATAGGAACGATGGATGTGCTAGAAAAGCACAAATTTGATTTCATTGCTTTAGATAAATTTATGTCAGAAAGCGTACCTGACTTTGAGGGTCCAATTAAAGTTGAAGAATTTAAAGGAGGCCAATCAAATCCTACTTACAAAGTAACGGATAAAAATAGATCATATGTCTTAAGGAGAAAGCCTCCAGGTAAGCTCCTAAAATCAGCTCATGCAGTAGACAGAGAATACAGAGTTATAACAGCTCTAAACCAAACTGACGTGCCTGTACCTACTAGCTATGCTCTTTGTGAAGATGAAAATATTATAGGCACTGCCTTTTACATTATGGAATTTATGGATGGCAGAGTTTTGTGGGATGCTTCAATGGAGAAACATTCAAAAGAAGAGGCTCTTGGAGTTTATACTTCAATGAATTCAACCATGGCCAAATTACACTCTGTTGACCCATATGAGATAGGCCTAGAAACTTTTGGAAAACCAGGGAATTATGTAGGAAGACAAGTTTCTATATGGACTAAGCAGTATCAAGATTCAGAAACTGAAGAAATACTTGAAATGAATAAACTAATCGAATGGTTTCCGGAGAACCTTCCTTCAGATAAACCTTTAAGAATTGTTCATGGAGACTTTAGCTTAACTAATCTGATGATAGATAAAACTCAACCTGAAGTAATAGCAATACTTGACTGGGAACTATCTACCTTAGGCGATCCCTGTGCAGATTTTAGTTACCACTGCATGCAATATAGACTTAACCCAAAATTAGCAGATGAAAATTATTGCAAAGAAAAAGGCATTCCAACTGAAAAAGAATACGTTTCTATGTATATAGAAAAAAGTGGTTTTGATTTAGATAAAGAATGGGAGTTATATATGGCTTACAATCTATTTAAATCTGCAGGTATTTTACAAGGAATAGTAGGTAGAGTTAGAGATGGTACTGCTGCTAATAAGAATGCAGAAGAAATGAGAGCAAGAGTAAGACCTTTGGCTGAAAGTGCATGGAAGTTGATTGAAGAAAATTTTGTTTAAAGAAAGGAGAAAACATGGCTATAGATAAGTTTTTAATAGAAGCAAGTCACATAATGATGTTTGCAAGATCAATTGGAGACCCAAATCCAATTTACTATGATGAAGATTATGCCAATAGTACTGATTGTGAAGGCATAATTGCACCACCTACTTTTGCCCAATCGAGTGCACAATTTGATCCAAATTATTTCTTAAGGCCTAAAATTGGAGGAGAAGGATGGTTTGGGTCAGGAAAAGAAGCTACTGGAATGAAACCAAGCAAATCAGAGGGTTCAGGTGGCGGAGGTGGAAGTGCTGCTGCTGGCCTACATGCTGAACAGCATTTTGAATACCACTTACCTCTAAAAGCAGGAGATGTCTTGAGGGCTACTACTAAACCAGGAAAGAGCTGGGAAAAAGAAAGCAAAAGGGCAGGGAAATTGAAATTTAGTGAGTCCGTTACAGAATATAGGAATCAGGATGGAGAGTTGGTAATTACTGCAACTGGTGTTGGTGTGCAAACTGAAAGACCTGTAGATTCATAAGGAGATTTAAAATGTTAAAGAAATCTGAAATAAAAATTGGAGACTCTCATAAAGAGACTTTAGTAGAAGACCTGAAAAGAACTCAAATTGTTCAATATGCAGGTTCTTCAGGAGACTATAACCCACTTCATACTGATGAAGTGTTTACTACAAAAATTGCAGGTTACCCTTCTGTATTTGCTCATGGAATGTTGACCATGGGAATGACTGGAAAGATGATAACTAACTATGTAGGAGATGGAACACTTAAAAAATATGGAGTTAGATTTACTAGCCAAGTTTGGCCAGGAGATACTCTCGAAAGTGAAGCTAAGATAGTCGACATAAGAGAAGAAAATGGAGAGAATCTAGTTGATTTGGAAATAGTAACTACCAATCAAGATGGAGTTGCTGTTATTACAGGATCAGCAACTGCGAAGATTGACTCCTAGTAAATAAATGAATTCAAAAGATAATCAGCCTTCTATAGGAGGAAGGAGTGCTAAATTTGCCTTAGTGCTTCTTGTTATAGTTTATATCTTTAATTTTATAGATAGACAAATACTATCTATATTGGCCATAGAAATTCAGAATGACTTAGGTTTAGATGATAGCGATATAGGTTTCTTGTATGGAACAGCTTTTGCTGTCTTCTACTCTATTGTAGGCATTCCTATGGGGAAACTGGCTGATTCTTGGAATAGAAAGAATTTGATAAGTATTGGATTGGCAACTTGGAGTTTGATGACCGCCCTTTCTGGAACCGCTAAAAACTTCTTTTCGCTCGCAGCCTACAGAATAGGTGTTGGCGTAGGGGAATCAAGTGCTTCCCCGGCTGCTTACTCTCTATTGTCTGATTATTTCTCACCAAAGGTAAGGAGTACGGTGCTTTCTATTTACGGAAGCGGCGTTTATATAGGCTCAGGAATAGGTCTCTTTCTTGGTGGTTCAATTGTTGAAGCATGGAAAGGTGCCTATCCAGATGCCTCCTTAGCTCCATTAGGTCTAGAAGCATGGCAAGTAGCCTTCATAGCCGTGGGACTTCCGGGTTTATTATTGGCAATTCTTACCTGGCAGATAAAAGAGCCCCCAAGGGGTTTGAGTGATGGAATTAAAACTTCTGAACACCCAGAGCCGTTTAAACAAACGTTTAAGGAATTCTTGGGTTTAACACCCATCCCTATTATGAATCATAGAAATTCTATACTTCTAAACTTGCTTGTAGGCTTCCTTTTTATTTTATCCTGTATCTTTCTTATAAATCTAACTGGAGATACTGCTCAATGGGTAGCATTTTTTATGGGTTGTTATTTTATTTTATGTTGGATTCAAAGCCTTAAATACAGAGACCCTGTTACGTTTTCAATGATATTTGGTACAAAGTCCACTCTATTCTGCCTTATGGCTTTCCCTTTTCTCCCTTTTGTTACTTATGCACATGGTGCTTTTGGTCCAACCTTCTACATGAGAACTTTTGATCTAGATATTGGCGAAGTTGGAAGGTACCTGGGCTTAATGACTGCTGTTGGAGGATTGCTGGGAATTGTTGCTGGAGGATTAATAGGAGATAGATTAAGAAAGAAATACGTTAATGGAAGGGTTTATGTTTGCATAGCTGTTGCTATTCTTACTATTCCAGTTGGCTTAGCATATCTTTATACCAGCAACTTATATCTGTCTTATTTCTGGAATTTTGTATTTAGCTTTATCTCTCCTGCTTGGCTTGGATTAGCTGCGGCCACTATAACGGATCTTGTACTACCTAGAATGAGAGCAATAGCTGGAGCTTTCTTTATTTTAATGCTGAGCATGTTGGGTATGGCTTTAGGTCCTTACCTCGTAGGCAATGGAAGTGAAATCCTCCAAACTCAAGGGTTTGATGAAGGACAATCTATACAAGCCGCTTTAGCTATATGTAGTGTAGCTTTAATTATAACTATATCCTTTCTTCTTATGGCTTTAAGGACTTTAGGTTCTGATGAGGCTTCAAAAGTTGAAAGAGCAAGACTGCTAGGTGAAGACGTCTAAAATCTGGTAGTTTACTCAAAATATTTAGCTTAATTCCTTTTTATCTAAGATATCTGAGTATGTTTCTCCTGTGAGAGGATGCTTTCTATTTCCTGCTATTTCAACTAAAGGCTCCAGAACATGCAAATAAGCTTCAATTTCAGGACTAGGTAAAGTAATTTCTTTTAGCTCCAAGATTAAATCCCCATACAAAATAATATCTATGTCTATAGTTCTATCTGAAAATCCTGCTTGTGAAGCATCTCTGCCTATTTTCGCTTCTATGTCCTTTAGTATTTTTTTTAACTTTATAGCCTCAATATTAGTAGAAAAAAATCCTACTAAATTAGTAAAATCATTACCCTTGAAGCCTTGAGCGGGATAAGAATAATTTTTTGAAAACGTACATTTAAATAGCTTTACTAATTCTTTTTTTGCTTCCTTAATATTTTTTTCTGGTTCTATGTTTGAACCAATACTGATAAATACTTCTGACACTTATGATCTTGTAATTTTTATACCTACGCTTTTTGAGCCCCTTAAAGCACCAGGTTTTTCTAGAGAAACTGTTACCTTGGACACTGGGAATTCTTTAAGAACAACTTGCGCTATTTTTTCAATTAGATTCTCTACTAAATAACTATCAGCTTTTTCACACAATGATATTATTCTTTTACTTACTTTCTTATAATCTAGAGAATCATTTATATCGTCTGATTTAGCAGCTTTACTTATATCAAATTCCATTTCTAAATTTATTGAAATGGTTTGCTTAATTTCTCTTTCCCAATCAAATATTCCAATAACGGTTTCAACCTGAAGATCATTTATAAAAATCTTATCCATATTTATATCTCCGATAAATCCCATCTGGGCCTAACTAATATCCTATCATCCGTTTGTCCCTTTTTGAGTCTATGATAACCAGTTATAGCTATCATTGACCCATTATCAGTACAGTTCTTTATATCTGGTGAAAAAATATCTATTCCTGCCAGTTTTCGTTTAAATTTTTTCATAATAAATTTATTAGCTGCTACACCCCCTCCAACAACTAGTTGATTAAGGCCCTCGGTCTGTAAGGCCTTTTTACATTTAATTAAGAGCGTTTCTGCTACTGCTTCTTGAAAAGAAGCAGCTAAATCTTCTCTAAAATCCTGGCTAGGGTTCTTTTGTTTTTCTAAGGTATATAACACTGCTGTTTTTAAACCACTAAAGCTAAAATCAAGATGATTATCTTTAGTCATGGGTCTTGGTAAATCAAATGCATTAGGGTTACCGTTGATTGCTAATTTTTCTATGTGTGGCCCTCCGGGATATGGTAATCCCAGTAACTTAGCAACTTTATCAAAGGCTTCTCCAACTGCATCATCTCTTGTCTGGCCAATTAAAGAGTAGTCTCCTATATCTTTTGTGTTAATAAGCATGCAGTGTCCACCAGAAATTAATAAAGTTAGAAAAGGGAAAGAGGGAGCAGGTTCCTCAAGGAGATTCATTAATAAATGGCCCTCCATGTGGTGCACACCTACGCAGGGTTTATTCCATCCGTTTGATAATGCATGCGAAATAGAAGCTCCTATCAAAAGAGGCCCTCTTAACCCTGGTCCTGCTGTATAAGCTAAACCATGAAGATCCTTAGGCTCTAAATTAGACTCTTGCATCACCAACTTTAAGAGAGGAATTAATTTTGTTACATGATCTCTGGAGGCTAGTTCCGGAACTACCCCGCCATATAAAGCATGCTTTTCGGCCTGACTAAATAATGCTTCAGAAAGTATTTTATTACTTTCTCCATCATATATAGCTATACCAGTCTCATCACACGATGTTTCTATTCCCAGAATATTCATTAAATTTGTATATCCACTATAAATTTATAAATAAACACTTTGCAAAACATATAGGCTTCTATAGAATTGCGCGACTTATTGAAAGTGAATTATGCCATCAATTAAAATCAAAGCTAATGAGTCTTTTGACATAGGACTCAGAAAATTTAAAAGGGCCTGTGAGAAGGCGGGAATAATTACGGAAGTAAGAAAAAGAGAGTTCTATGAAAAGCCTACCGCAGTAAAAAAGAGAAAAGCAGCTGCTGCAGTTAAAAGAGAAGCTAAAAATCAAAGAAAAAATCGTTTGGGAAGGCCTCCTAAATTCTAAATAAGTAACTCTGTCAGTCATGTCAGATAATCAAATTAAAATTGCATTAAAAGAAGCCACCATTTCTTCTATGAAAAAAGGAGAAAAAGAGGCCACAACAACTCTTAGGATGTTTAGTGCAGAGATAAAAAAAGAAGAAATTGAGAAAAAAGCAGAACTAACCGCAGAAGAGACAATTTCTATAGTTCAAAAAATGATAAAACAAAGAAAAGATTCCTTTAGTCAATTTGAGCAAGCAGGAAGAGATGAATTGGCCGAAAAAGAAGCTAGAGAGATTTCAATTTTAGAAAAATTTCTTCCTGAGCAGCTCTCAGAAGAAGAAATACTTCAAGAAGTAAACCAGGCTATTGCTGAATCTGGTGCAGAATCTATGCAAGATATGGGCAAGGTAATGGGGTTACTAAAAAATAAACTGTCTGGTAAGGCTGACATGGGACTTGTCAGCATTAAAGTAAAAGAATCTCTAGGCTAATTGTCTAGATACCTATCTCTAAGCCTCATAGACCTATTCTCAACAGGAACTTCTTTTCCGGATATAAAAACTCTCTCTACGAAAGATGTTACTTCTAAAGGATCTCCATCCCAGACTACTAAATCAGCTTTATAACCCGATTTTATTGCTCCTATTTCATCTAAATTAAAAGATTCTGAGATATTTATAGTTAATGCTTTTATAGCTTCTTCCCAAGGTAAGCCATAAGAAACTGCTATTCCTGCTCCCTGTCTAGACAGATAAGCATTATGAGTTTCATGAGAGCTAATGATTAATTTAACTCCAGCCTTATGAAGTATAGAAGCGTTATCTAACCTAGAACCAAGACTATCAAATGAGCTAGGTATATTATCTATAGGAGTTAAAATAACTGGCACGCCAGAGTCAGCTAACTCATTAGCAATCATCCACCCTTCTGAGGCACCAGCTATTATTAGCTCTATATCTTTTCTTTTAGCTAGATCCAATATAGTTAAAATATCCGAGGATTTGTCTACCCTAACTACTAGAGGTATCTCTTTATCAACAACTCTTTTTATTGCGCGCAGATCCCTGATAGAAATATTTCCATCCTCTTGGCTTAAAGGAATTATAGAGAGATCTTTTTCAGCATTTCTATCTTGAGCATAAGTAAGGAAATCTTCTAAAAGAAGGAAGCTAGCAGCCTTTGACCCTTCCCCGCTTCTAATTGACGCTATTAATGCGATATCTTTTTTTAGCAAGCTATTCTTTAATTTTCCAGATAAATAAAAGGCAGAGGAAAGACCAGAAAATAGACCTCCGGAGCTTGGTGAAGATAAACTAAGAGTGATGCCTCCAGTTAAATTGTACGGAATCAGAGTTGACTTAGGATTGAATGAACTGGCAATACTAAATCCTGCTGAATAAACATCTGATGAGTCATTTCTGGTTCTCGATTCAAGGCCAATTTCTACTAACCCTAACTGTGTTAAAGGTGATATAAATCCAGAGGTAATTAATTTCCCATTCAAATCAATTACTTTGATATTACTAATATCTATTTCGTTTTTAATCTCTTGGATCATTCCGTCTTTAATATGAATATCTGAATTCTTAATTAAACCTTGATCCGTTCCTGTAAATATTTTTGCATTTTTTATTAAAAAATCTTCTGTGAATAGATTTAGAGAAAAAATAAGCAGAAAGAAGTTGCTTATAAAGAAAGTATTTTTCATAGCCTATTCTCCTCAGGGTTAATAATTCCTAATTCAAAATCTGTTGGCTTGGGTAAACTAATATCCTCTGAACTATACTTTAGTATCCCATCTATAAATACTTTCTCAGTTTTTGTATATACACTAAAGGGATTTCCATCCCATATAACTACATCAGCCATTTTTCCTTTTTCTAAAGACCCAGTCCATTTATCAATGCCAAGCCCTATTGCTGCATTTAGAGTAATCCACTTAATAGCATCTCCCTCAGATATATTTAAACCAACTCTGTTGCCTGCTGCCATCGCTTTTGCAGCTTCCTGGTTTAGACGTTGAATACCAACTGGATCATCAGAGTGAATTATCGCACATCCTTTTTCACCATTTGCGTTATGAATAATGGCTGCATTTTCCCAAACCATATCAAATGCTTCATGTTTAAAACCCCACCAATCTGCCCAAATAGCAGCACAGACATTATTTTCAGCCAAGATGTCTGCTACTTTATAAGCTTCGATAGCATGATGGAAAGTGGTTACCTTATATTTAAATTCCTTAGCTAGATCTAGCATGACAGCCATTTCTTCGCCTCTGTAGCAATGATTCTGAATCAAGATCTCTCCTTTTAAGACACCTGCTAAAGTTTCCATTTCTAGATCTCGAGTTGGTTTATAGCCCATTTGTTTAGCTTCTTCAGATTTAGACTCGTATTGCTGTTGCTTGCTTAAATACGTTTCAGCTTTTATCCATGCCTTTCTATAACCAGCTACATTTCCCATTCTTGTGGAAGGCTCCATCCTCCTTCCACCATAAACTCTCTTTGGATTTTCTCCACACGCCATCTTTAAAGTATAAGGAGCATTAGGAAATTTCATTCCTTGAACGGTTCGTGACCAAACATTCTTAAGAGTTATTCCTCTTCCCCCAATTAAATTTGCTGATCCAGGTAACACATGATAAGTCGTTATCCCTCCTTTTAAAGCTAGAGGCATTTGAGGATCTTGTGTCCATACTGAATGCTCAGCCCATACATGGGCTGTAGTAGGACTTGTAGATTCATTGCCATCAGAACTAGAATTTAAACTTGGTGCTGGATAAACTCCCATATGAGAATGAATGTCTATTATTCCAGGGGTTACCCATTTCCCTCTTGCATCTATTACCTTTGTTCCTAATGGAGGATTTATACTTTTTCCTACCTCTACAATTACGTTATTTGAAATTAAGATATCGCCAATAAATGAATCTTCTTCAGTTGCCGTAAGAAGTCTTCCTTGTTGTATTAGGACTGAACTGCTCTTTTGAGGATTATAAGTTGACTGAAAAGGTATATCTTCTTTAGCATTTATAAAAAAAGGACTTAAAGAAAAAATAAAAAAAGAATATAAAAATAGTTTTTTCTTCATAATCAAACTCTCCCCCTAAATATTAATTCTGTGCGTTGACTATAGCTACTGTATTTTGATCTACCTCTAAGTTCAACATTAAATTTTTACTGTTAGTTCCAAGATTTGTTACTTCTAATGTTTCTGGAATTAAGTAAACAGAAAAATAATTTCCCTCTACCTTGCCAACAGTAAGGCTTACACCATTTAAAGCAACATATCCTTTCTTAAATATGAACTTTATCCACTCTTTAGGAGCATTTACTCTTATTTCTGTTTCTTTATCGCCTTCATATTTTATCGCTTCACAAGTACAAGAAACATGACCTGACAAGATGTGGCCTCCTACCTCATCACC
>Ga0208261_1000126_pt1 | contig 31809 bp, 30 predicted proteins | sample Knorr_S7_td_DCM__FD_185595 | JGI IMG/M metagenome (GOLD analysis project Ga0208261, IMG submission 185595) | Marine microbial communities from Southern Atlantic Ocean transect - Knorr_S7_td_DCM_ad_131m_LV_B (SPAdes) (version 3) | ecosystem: Environmental > Aquatic > Marine > Oceanic | place...
CTTAAAAATATTAGCCTATAAATTCTCATTATTGATCTCCCAAGTTAATCGATAGATCTGGGTTTTTAATTAAATTTTGATGAGAAACTATAATTATAATTCCATTATTTTGACGATGATTTTCAATTTTATTTAATAAGAAAAGAGAGGACTCTTCGTCAAGAAATGAAAATGGTTCATCTAAAAGCCAAATTTTTTTGTTTGAGCAAAACAATCTTGTAAGCGCTAATTTTTGTTTTTGACCTTGCGATAAATATCGACATTGTGAATGTATTTTTGAATTCAGACTTAGTTTTTTTAAAATTTTATTATCATGTTCATTCTGATAAAAATTAGACCAAAACTCTAAATCCTCCTCAACTGTCAAATTTTGCTTAATACCGGCATTATGCCCAAGAAGAAATATTTCTTTTTTATTAATTAATATTTCACCTGACTCAAATGAACTTAGTCCCGATATTGCTCTCAAAAGTGTTGTTTTTCCTGAACCATTTTCTCCAGAAATTTTTAAAATTTCTCCAGTTTTTAGAGAAAAACTTATATCTGAAAAAATTTTTCTTCCTGTTAGATAACAAGATAGATTTTTAACAAGCAATGTCATTCAACCAGACCTAAAACTTATTTTAAATACTTTAAAAATTGTAAATATTCCTATAATCAAAATAAAGAATGGTCCAACCCAAAGTAAAAGGTTGCTCAAATTAAACCTCGGTTTCATTAAAATATAATCACCATATTTACTTCTCAAAAAATCAAAAATCTCATCATCGCTCTTTCCTTCATAAACCATCTTTCTGACAAGTTGTTTAAGATCTTTAGCTAAAGGTGCATCAGAATCGTCAATAGTTTGCGACTGACAAACCATACATCTTATTTGCAGACTAATATCTGTTACCCTCTCTTCACTTATTAGCATTTTATTATCAGCAAAAAGATTTCCTGATAAAATCGTAAGCATGATAAAAAAGGATATTTGCTTTGCAGGTTTAATCTTAATTCTTTTAAGTAACGATAACAAACCACCTATTCCCATAAATAAACCGCCAATCCAAATTAGCATTATCATAGGTTTATACCATATTCTAACAACCCATGATTTATCATTTATCTGCTCACCCATAACAAGATAAAATTGGGATAATTTACTGCTAATAATTGCAGCCTCAGTAGTTTGAGACTGTTCTATTGGATAAAATCTTTTTTCTGGATAAAGAAAAAATTTACTATCATTTTTAGATAATTCGAATTTTCCTTTAGTAGTAATATAATTCTCAATAATCTCTTCATTAAAGTTTTCAAATTTTAGAGTATAACCTGAGAAATTTATTTGGTCTTTTATGTTAAGTTTACCTTCATATTCATTTTGGTAGGAGCTAGAAATACTGACTCCTAAAATTAAAATCGCAAATCCAGAATGTGCAAAAAATGAGGCCCAGTTATTTAGGCCTTGAAACCTAATATGTATAAGATTGTTCAAACTGCTTAGAACAAGCCATATTCCTGAAAAAAGACCTATAAGAAAAATTAAGGATAAATTTTCATGTAGAAAAAAAGTTATGCTTATTATCATTAAAGTCAGAACTAAAGGAATAGATATATTTCTTACTAATTGTTTAATGCTATTCTGATGCCAGGCGAGAATTGGTCCTAAAGCTGAAAATAATGCAAGAAGTATTGCAAAAGGAATTACAGTAATGTTGTAAAAAGGTGGGCCAACAGAAATTCTATTATTATTAATTGTTTCAACAATTAGAGGATAAATTGTTCCAAGAAAAACTGTACAAGCAATAACTGATAATAATAAATTATTTATTATTAAAAATGTCTCTTTACTAAAGAAATTTAACTCAACATTTGTTTGTTTTTTCATATATTTTTTTGCGAAGATTGATAAACTTAAGAGCGTTACAAGAAATAATAGCAAAATGATAAATATTCCTCTTGTTGGATCTGAAGCAAAAGCATGTACAGAGGTAATTAACCCCGACCTAACAATAAATGTTCCAATTATTGATAAAATAAAACCTAATAAAGAGAGTAAAACACTCCAATTAATTAGGATTTCTTTCTTTTCTAAAGCTAATAAATTATGAATTAAAGCTGTGGCAATGATCCATGGAATTAATGATACATTTTCAACGGGGTCCCAAAACCAATATCCGCCCCACCCTAATTCATAATAAGCCCACCAAGATCCTAGAGAAATACCTACAGTTAGGAAAACCCAAGAAGTTAAAGCCCAAACTCTTATATTTCTTGCCCATTCTTTATTAATAGAATTTCTTATTAAACCTGCTAAAGCAAATGACCAAACAATTGATAAGCCAACATAACCTAAATATAAAAAAGGAGGATGAAATGCTAGTCCAGGATCTTGAAGGAGAGGATTTAAACCGTATCCTTCTTCAACTATTATTTTACTACTCTCCAGAGGATTTGATAAAAAATACAAATAAAAAACAAAACCAAAAGATAAAAAACCTTGAAATAGTAATACTAAACTTTTAGTTTCCTTTATAAGTGATTGTTTATTAATAGATATTAGAAAACCATATAAAGCCATTACCCAACACCAAAGTAGCATTGATCCTTCATGACTACCCCAAGAAGCTGAAACTTTATAAATCATAGGCTTTAATGAATGACTATTTTCAAGAACATTTTGGATTGTAAAATCAGATATAATAAAGCCATATATTAATAATAAAAATGCTAATGAAATTGATAAAAAATGAATAATAGTCATATAGGAAATGACTAAAGCATACCTAATATAACCTTTATTAAAAATAACAGTAAATAATTGAATAAATGATGCTGATAAAGCTAAAGCTATAAAAAAATTACCTAATTGAGTAAGCACTATTTATCTCCAAAGTCTTTTTTTAAGGTATCTTGAACTTCAGGAGGCATATAATTTTCATCATGCTTAGCTAAAATTGAATTAGCAATAAAAATGCCTTCATTATTGATTGAACCCTCTGCAATAACACCTTGTTGCTCTTTAAATAAATCAGGAATAATGCCTTTATAAAAAACAACCATTTCTCTATCAAAATCGGTAATTATAAAATTTATAGATCCATCATTAAGTTGCTCTATTGATGATTCTTTAACCATGCCCCCTAATCTAAGTTTAGACATTTCATCAATTTCTTTAAGGCTTATTTTTTGTTGTATTTCTGAAGGGGAATAAAAAAAAACAATATTATCTCTTAAAGCCCACAAAATTAAATAAATAGATGTAGCTATTGTTATAAAAAATAAAGATATTAGGTAAATTCTTTTTTTTCTTTTAATCATTTTTTTCTTTAATTTTTTCAATAAGTTTTGAATATTTCTGTGATAATAGGGTTGATGAAAAAAATAAAATTATAATAGCTAGAAATGCAAAAAAATATGCGAGAAAAACATATACTGTATGACTTGTAAACATGGCCTTATCTTAACTATTTAGAGCTTAATGTATATGCAACATAACGTCTTAGGTTTAACTCACTAAAAAACCTTATAGAAAAAATATATAAAAACAAAAATATAAATGAAGCAAACATTACTAAAAGAGGTATTAGCATATCTATGTGTATTGAAGGTGTATCAAGCTTTGAAATAGTTGCTGGTTGATGAAGTGTTGTCCAAATATCTACTGAAAATTTAATGATAGGAATGTTAATAAAGCCAATAATAGCAAAAATAGAAGAAATCTTATCTCCTTTTACAGGATCATTAAAAGATTTTGATACAATGATAAACCCTAAATAAATAAATAATAAAATAAACATTGATGTTAATCTTGCATCCCAAACCCACCATGTGCCCCACATTGGTTTTCCCCATAATGAACCAGTAACTAAGCAAATGAGGGTGAATACTGCTCCTATAGGAGCAACAGATTTAGCATATATAAAAGCTACAAGATGCCCATAAATTAGGCCAATTATACTAGCTACAGCCATGGATGAATAAATAAATAAAGCCATCCATGCAGAAGGAACATGGACATACATAATTCTAACAGTCTCGCCTTGAAGATAATCGGGTGGCGAATTGAAGATAGCAAACCATAACCCAATAATTAATGAACTTATAAAAGCCCCACAAAACCATGGTGACAGAGCTTTAATATATCTCTCTAAAATACCTGGATTGACTAATTGTAATTTCAATTCATTTCCTTTGTTGATCATTAAAGTAGTATTTTATATAAACAATTTCTATAAATTGTAATTATTTTCTTTTGGATAAAAAAATATAGTAATATCGAAAAAAAATGAAAAATGACTATCAAAAATATTTAGAAACTCAAAGTAAAAATTTTGATGATTGGGAAAATATTGCAAATCAATCATTAAAAGAAAAAACAATTGATAATCTTAAAAAAAAATTTGATGGAAATTTAGAAAAAAAGATTCTTTATACAGAAAATGATATCACTCTTGAAAACAATCACGCATATGCAAGAGGCTTAAAAGAAGAAGTAAATGAATATCTTCCATGGCATATTTGTTCAATGGTTGATTCATCAAATGATATGAAATTATATAACTCAAGAATTCTAAACGAATTAGAACGCGGAGCGTCATCTATTGAAATTAATTATATTCATGACCAAGAAAGTGAAGAAATTTTAAAAAGTATTGATCTTTCTATAGCCCCTATTTTCTACAGAGATATATCAAACCCATTAGAAGGATCCTCAAAGTTTTTAAATTTAATAAATAATTGGGAACATAAGAATAAAAAAACTCCACTAGGAGGATTAGAAATTGATGCCATAGCTATAAGCTTTTCTAAATTTGAAAAGGATAATGAATTTAACCATACTGAGTTAATTAATAATTTAAATAAAATTATCAAAGACAATAAAAATAAGAATATTAATTTAATAAATTTTGATGGAGCAATATGGAATAGCTTAGGTGCGTCATTAAATGAAGAAATAGCATTAATGTGTCTTAGTTTTATTGAGATGTTAAGAAATAATATTATTGATGATGAATCACAAATTAACTTCACAATTTCTTTAGACACTGATTTTTTCTTAAATATAGCTAAGATTAGATCCCTAAGAATTATTATAAATAATCTCTATGACCATTTTGGTATCAATCCAATTTTCAAAATTAATGGTCGGACATCTGATGAAATTATTTTTAAAGAAAGCCCCTGGGTTAATCAATTAAGAATTACAAATGCTGCCCTTTCTGCAGCAATAGCAAATATAGATAGGCTAACATGTCATCATATAACAAATCCTTTAGGACAAGCGCCCGAATTTGTTAGAAGATTAACCAGAAATACACATATAATTCTTCAAGAAGAATCAAATATTGGAAAAATTCAAGATGCCGCTGGTGGGTCTTACTATATTGAAAGCATTACAAAATCAATTGCGGATAAGTCATTTGATTTTATTAAATATGTTGAAAAAAATGGCGGTATACTTAGTTTGCTTGAAAATAGAGAATTTATTAATAAGCTCTCAGAAAACAAAACTAATAAAGATAAAATGCTTGAAGAAAAAAATATAAAAAGAATTGGTGTGAATTTATACCCCGATAAAGAGATAAGAGAAATTAATATAAAACCTTACGAAAAAATTAATAGTTATGACAAATAAATTTAAAGAAATAGAAAATATTGATCTTGATTACGAAGATGAAAGTAGTCCGAATAATTTTGAAGCAAAAGAAAATATATTTACTACTCCTGAAGGCATTAATTTGAAATCTTTCTATACCAAAGATGATATAAAAGGCTTTGATCATCAAAATACCTACCCAGGAATAGATCCATTTGTTCGTGGTCCATACCCAACCATGTACGCAAATAAACCTTGGACTATTAGACAATATGCTGGTTTTTCAACAGCGGAGGAATCTAATGCTTTTTACAGGAGAAATCTTGAAGCAGGTCAAATGGGTTTATCTATTGCTTTTGATTTAGCTACTCATAGGGGATATGACTCTGATAACCCTATTGTATCAGATGATGTTGGAATGGCAGGTGTTGCAATAGACTCAATATTAGATATGAGAATTTTATTTAAAGATATTCCTTTAGATAAGATGTCCGTATCAATGACCATGAATGGTGCGGTAATTCCTATAATGGCTTTATATATAGTTGCTGCCGAGGAGCAAGGGGTTGAACCAGATCAACTCAAAGGCACAATACAAAATGATGTTTTGAAAGAATTTATGGTTAGAAATACATATATATATCCGCCAAAACCATCAATGAGAATAATTTCAGATATTTTTGAATATACCTCAAAAAATATGCCAAAATTTAATTCAATTTCAATTTCTGGTTATCATATGCAAGAAGCCGGGGCTTCTGCAGATCTTGAGTTGGCCTATACTCTAGCAGATGGTTTAGAATATATAAAAGCAGGTATTAATGCTGGATTAGATATTGATGCATTTGCGCCAAGATTATCATTCTTTTGGGCGATAGGAATGGATTATTTTATGGAAATAGCAAAACTTAGAGCTGCAAGATTGTTATGGGCAAACATTGTAAGAGATTTTAATCCATCCGACTCACGATCACTTGCACTAAGAACACATTGTCAGACCTCAGGTTATTCTTTAACATCTCAAGATCCTTTCAATAATATTACTAGAACTTGTATAGAAGCATTATCAGCTGTTCATGGGCATACTCAGTCACTTCACACAAATAGCTTTGATGAAGCAATTGCACTGCCAACAGATTTTTCAGCACAAATAGCTAGAAATACACAATTATTTATCCAACACGAAACAGGAACATCAGATGTTATTGATCCATGGGGAGGATCATTTTTTGTAGAAAAACTTACTCATGAACTTGCTAAAAAAGCTTTGAAACATATGGAAGAAATTGAAAGTTACGGTGGTATGACAGAAGCACTTGAAAAAGGAATACCAAAAATGCGTATTGAGGAATCTGCTACTAAAGTACAATCAAAAATCGACTCAGGCGAAAATACAGTTGTAGGAGTTAACAAATTTACTTTATCTGCTAATGAAGAAGAAAAAATTGAATATTTAAAAGTAGATAATTCAATGGTTAAGAAAAATCAGCTCGATAGGTTAGCTGAGATCAAAAAATCAAGAAATAATTCTAAAGTCAAAAAAATGCTTAATGAATTAACTGATGGTGCATCTAAAAACGGAAATGTACTAGAACTTGCAATAAATGCAGCAAGAGAAGGTGCAACTGTTGGAGAAATCTCGTCAGCAATGGAAAAAGTATGGAAAAGACATAAGGCTAAGATCAACTTGGTTAAAGATATTTATGGTGAAAATTTTGAATCAGAAACAATAAATGTAGTTAGAAAAAAAGTTAAAGATTTTGAGATTCGTGAAAACAGAAAACCATCAGTCTATATTGTTAAACTTGGTCAAGATGGTCATGACAGAGGTCAAAAAGTTGTAGGAAGCGCTCTCACTGATATGGGTTTTGATGTAAATGTGGGGCCTTTATTTCAAACACCATCTGAGGCTGCTGAAGAAGCAATTAAATTAAATGTTGATATTATTGCTGCTTCATCTTTAGCTGCTGGTCATCTTACATTAGTTCCAAAATTAAGAGATGAGCTTGATAACAGAGGACATGATGAAATTCATGTAATTGTTGGTGGGGTTATTCCAAAAGAGGATTTTTCTACCTTAATAGACATAGGGGCCTCTGCTATTTTTGCTACAGGAACAAATATTATTAATTCAGCAATGGAAATGTTACAAATTATTGAATCTTCTAACTCTTAGTAAACCTAATAAGCCCTTCTTGCGCAACTGAAGCTATTAAATTACCATTTAAGTCAAATATTGATCCTCTATTAAAGCCTCTTGCTCCTGATGCTGAAGGGCTATCTTGATGGTATAATAACCACTCATCTGCTTTGAAAGGTCTATGGAACCACATAGCATGATCAAGACTGGCTGAATGAAGGTTAGGATTCATAAAATTAACACCATGAGGATTTGTGCATGTATCTAGAAGTGTCATATCTGACATGTAAGCAAGAACACATTGATGAAGGGAAACATTATCAGGTAATGATGATCTAGCCTTAAACCATATGTAGTTTTGTGGCTCTTTAGGCTCAGGGTTCATTAATTCAACAGGATCAATAGGTCTAACCTCTACAGGCCATTCCTTATTAAAACTATCCTTATATTCATCAGGAAGTTTATCAATAATTTTTTTTCTTAATTGATGTTCTGATGGTAAATCTTCAAAACTTTTAACCTTAGGCATTGGGTCTTGGTGATTTAATCCTTCCTCTTCAATTTGAAATGAAGCAGACATATTAAATATTTTTTTACCATGTTGGACTGCTACTACCCTTCTAGAAGTAAAAGATCTTCCATCTCTTGCTCTATCTACTTCATATAAGATGGGTACTTTGGGATCTCCAGCCCTTAAAAAATATGCATGCAAAGAGTGGCATATTCTATTTTCTACAGTTCTACTTGCAGCGACTAAAGCCTGACCAATAACTTGACCACCGAAAACTCTTTGCCATCTATCACTTGGGCTTTCACCTCTAAAAAGATTTTTTTCAATTCTTTCTATATCTAAAAGATTAATTAAATCTTCGAGTTTATCATTCATATTTTATCTAGCCTTTTGATTAAAAAGTAATGACCTAGCCTTTTTTGCTTCTTTTGTTTTTTCAGAAAGACCTGATCTAGAGGCTTTTGCTAACATTCGCATTACCTTACCAACATCCAAACCTTTTTGAACAGCTGGTCTTTTCCCAACCTTTTCAAACCATTTAAATAAATGAGGAAAATCTTTTAACTTTTGTCCTTGCATTTTAGTTGAAATTTTTGACGGCAAAATCCAACCCCAACAAGCCATATCAGCTATCGAGTATCTGCCTGCTAAATAATCATTTTTTCTTAATTGTTTATTCATCACGCCATATAATCTATTTACTTCATTAGTGTATCTTTTTTTTGAATAAGTTAGTTTTTCTTTTGTAAATTGTGGAGCATACATTCTAAAATGATGAGCTTGTCCAGCCATTGGTCCTAAACCGCCCATTTGCCAAAAAAGCCATTGATCAACATTTGATCTTTCTCTTTCATTTTTTGGGTAAAATTTTCCTGATTTTCTACCTAAGTATTGAAGGATAGCTCCTGATTCAAAAACAGATATTGGTTTACCTCCTGGGCCATTAGGATCTATTATCGCAGGAATCCTATTATTTGGAGATATCTTTAAAAACGAAGGTTTAAACTGATCTCCTTTTCCTATATTTACCGGTATTATTTTGTAAGGTATCTTGCATTCCTCAAGCATAATAGAAACCTTCCATCCATTTGGAGTATCAGCAAAATATAGCTCAATTGGTTTTTTTGTCATAACATTACCCTCTCTTACTAATTAAGTTTATCATTTAGCAAATCATTGACAAGTTTTGGATTAGCTTTTCCATTAGTTTCTTTCATAACTTGACCAACAAACCAACCTATTAATTTTGGCTTTAACTTAACCGCCTCAACTTGATCAGGATTATTAGCGATTATATTATCAATTATCTTTTCTAGTTCTCCTGAATCAGAGACTTGCTTCAATCCTTCTCTTTCAACAATCTCTTCAGGGTCTTCATTATTTTCAAGCATTATCTCAAAAACATCTTTAGCAATTCGTGTTGAAATAATATTTTCTTCTATTAATTTAATTAATTTTGAAAGATTATCTATAGTAATTGGGCTATCAACAATATTGAACCCTAGTTTATTCATGGCAGCAAAAAATTCTCCTGTGATCCAATTAGCTGCAATTTTTGGATCTCTTCCTTTTGTAACTGCCTCAAAAAAGTCTGCAATTTCGATTTCAGAAACTAGGATATTTGAATCATAAGGAGATAAAGAATATTCTTTTTGAAATCTTTCTTTTTTATCATCTGGTAACTCAGGAAGCTCTGATTTAATTTCTTCTATAATATTTTCTGAAAAAGATAATGGTAGAAGATCCGGATCAGGAAAATATCTGTAGTCATGCGCTTCTTCTTTACTTCTCATTGATCTTGTTTCACCTTTTTTAGGGTCAAATAATCTTGTCTCTTGATCAATTATTTTAGAATCTTCTATAAGTTCAATCTGTCTTCTTGCTTCATAATCAATAGCTTGTCCTATAAATTTTATAGAATTCACATTTTTAATCTCACATCTAGTTCCTAGTTCATCGCCTGGCTTTCTAACAGAAACATTAATATCAGCTCTTAAAGATCCTTCTTCCATATTCCCATCGCAAGTTCCTAAATATCTCATAATGCTTCTTAACTTTTTTATATATGACTGAGCCTCATCTGCTGAACTTATATCAGGCATTGATACAATTTCCATAAGAGCAACTCCAGACCTATTTAGATCAACAAATGAAAACTCTGGATGTTGATCGTGAAGTGATTTTCCAGCATCTTGCTCGAGATGCAATCTTTCAATTCTTATTGTCTTACTTTTCTTATCATCTATATCTATTGTAACAGAACCCTCACCAACTATAGGTTGTTTAAATTGTGAAATTTGATAACCCTGCGGTAAATCAGGATAAAAATAATTTTTTCTATCAAAGATTGAATAGTTATTTATTTTGGCATTTAAACCTAAGCCGGTTCTAATTGCTTGTTCGACGCATACCCAATTAATAACTGGAAGCATCCCGGGCATACCCGCATCAACAAAACTAACTTGCGTATTATGTTCTCCACCAAATTTAGTAGATGCTGATGAAAAAAGTTTTGAGTTAGAAACTATTTGAGCATGAACTTCAATTCCAATAACAACTTCCCAATCACCAGTTTCTCCTTTAATTAGATTATTCATTTATCCACCATTTATTTGGATTTAAATCAAATTTTGCAGATTTTTCAATACATGAAGCAATAGATAGTATTGATTCCTCATCAAAAGAATTTCCTATCAACTGCATTCCGACAGGAAGTTTCTCCTTATCTAAACCTACAGGTACAGACATGGCTGGAAGACCTGCTAGATTTACAGGTACAGTAAAAACATCATTCAGATACATTTCAAGAGGATCTTTTTTCTTATCGCCTAGTTCAAAAGCTGTTGAGGGCGTAGAAGGTCCATAAATTACATCTACTTTTGTGAAAGCTTCCTTAAAGTCTTTAGATATCATTGCCCTTACCTTTTGAGCCTTTAAATAATAAGCATCATAATAACCTGAAGAAAGCACATATGTTCCTATCATAATTCTTCTTTTTACTTCATCACCAAAACCTTGTGATCGAGTTTCTTCATACATATCAATAATATTGTCTGCATCGACTCTATGAGTAAATTTTACACCATCATATCTTGCAAGATTCGAAGAAGCCTCAGCTGGAGCGATGATATAATAACATGGAAGAGCATACTTAATGTGAGGAAGTGAGATCTCAACAATTTCAGCCCCTGATTCTGTAAGCCACTCTTTTCCCTTTTCTAAATATTCAGTAATATCTTCTGAAATTCCATCTGCTTCATATTCCTTCGGAATACCAATTTTCATACCCTTTATACTTTCATCAGTTGATTTTTCAAAGTCTGGTATTTTCTTTTGTGAGCTTGTTGAGTCTTTAGGGTCATAACTACAAATTGAATTTAATAATAATGCACAATCTTTTACTGTCTTGGTAATTGGTCCTGCTTGGTCTAATGACGATGCAAATGCTATAATACCCCATCTTGAACATCTTCCATAAGTTGGCTTTAATCCGACAGTACCAGTAAACGATGCGGGCTGCCTTATTGAGCCTCCTGTATCTGTTCCTAATGATGCTAAACCCATACCAGCAGCAACAGAAGCAGCTGAACCTCCAGATGATCCACCTGGGACAGTAAAGTTATCTTTGTTGTTTTTCCAAGGATTTTTAACTTCTCCAAAAAAACTAGTTTCGTTTGATGAGCCCATAGCAAATTCATCATTATTTAATTTTCCTAAAAGTATTGCTCCATCATTCCATAGATTTTGTGTAACAGTTGATTCATATGGAGGAACAAAATTTTCAAGCATTTTACTTGAGGCTGTTGTTTTAACACCTTTTGTACAAAACATGTCTTTTATACCTAAAGGAATGCCTTCAAGAGGTTTCTCTTCTCCTTTTGAATAATTCTGGTCACAATCAGACGCTTTTTTCCTAGCAATATCTGCTGTTTCTGTAATAAATGCATTTAATTCTCTTCCATTCTCCATTGATGAAATATGAAAATCAACTAATTCAGATACACTAAAATCTTTGTTCTTTAGTGATGTAATGGTCTCTTTAATAGATAAAGTTGAAAATTCTGTCATCAATCAACTACCTTTGGAACAAGAAAGAATCCATCTTCAGATAATGGTGCATTAGAAATTATATCTTCACGATATCCACCATCATTTATTTTATCATTTCTGTATTTGGTTTCTTCCTCATCAAAAGAAGAGAAAACAGGATTAATTCCTTCAGTATCAAGCTCTGATAGCTGCTCAATCCAATTTAAAATATTATCTAATTCAGATGAGAGGTTTTTTATTTCTGTCTCTGTTAGTGAAATTCTTGATAACTTAGCAATTCTTTCAACTAATTTACTATCAATAGTCATTATCCTTAACTCCTTATAATCACTAAATACCAAAGTCCTTGATGCATAGCAAATAACAATTTAATTTGGTTATATGTATACTGATGACCCACAAGAATTCTACAATAATTTAAATAAAGAATTACCGCTACTTGGTATTGACCCTGGTACAAAAAATATAGGCCTGGCTATTTCAGATATTAATAAGACAATTGCAACGCCTTTGGATGTATTAAAAAACAAAAAATATAAAGATTTAGTTAATTATATAAAAGAAACTCAAAATAATCATGGACTTAGCGGTATAGTTATTGGATATCCAATAAATATGGATGGAACAATTGGTCCAAAAGCTCAGTCAAGTAACTCTTTAGCTGATAATCTAAATAAAGATACTGATTTACCTATTCTTTTATGGGATGAAAGACTTTCAACTGCTGTAGTTGAAAAAATGTTAATATCTGCAGATATTTCTAGAAATAAACGAAAGAAAAATATCGATAAACTTGCCGCAAGCTATATTTTGCAGGGTTTTCTTGATCTTGCATCAAAATTTAAAGAGTCGTAAAAGAGTCATAATAGATTCACTAAATATTCATTTTTAACCATATGAATCAGTATATTAGTCTAATTTCTTAATACTTAAAGGAGATGAAGAAATGTTTAAAATGAATAAATTATTTAAAAAAATTAATTACGAAAAGAAACATCAGATAAATAAAAATTTAAATAGAAAAAAAACAATACCTTGGTCTATATACTTATTTAAAAATTAATTCAGGATTATTTTTTCTAATAAAGCCATTCTACACCATAAGCCATTTCGCATTTGTTCAAAATATTTTGCTCTTTTATCTTTATCAAATTCTTTTGGTATTTCATTAACCCTTGGAAGTGGATGCATGACTATAGCTTTATCATTTAATTTACTTAAAGTTATTTCAGTTAAAGCATAATTATGGTCACTGCCTCTTTCTTTTTGAACTCTTGTTACATACAGAACATCAGTCTTACTTATTACATCTTCAATTTTATCACTTTCAAAACTATTAATTGGCAAAATATCAGATGGGTATCTTAAATTATCAGGACTTATAAAATTAAAATTATTATTTTTATACCTACTCAAAAGCTTAACAAGACTCTTAACAGTTCTTCCGTTTTTTAAGTCACCGATAAAAGTAACATTAAGATTATCAAGATTATTATTGTTATTTGAATATATTGTCAGGCCATCAAGAAGAGTTTGGGTTGGATGTTCGCCATCACCATCGCCTCCATTAATTATTGGTACTGGACTTACCTTTGCAGCCCTTTCTGCAGAACCAACTTCAGGGTGCCGTAAAACAATACAATCACTCATTGTGCTCATGGTTATAATGGTATCTTCTAGAGTTTCACCTTTTGTAACACTAGAAAACTTTACATTGTTAATAGGAATAACAGACCCACCTTTTTTGGTCATAGCGCTGTAAAATGAAGATGAGGTCCTTGTAGAAGGTTCATAAAATAAATTTGTCAAAATCTTACCGGTTAAAGAAGTAGAATTTTTATCTTTATTTTTCAATGCATTTGTCCAAATCTCAAGAATGAAATCTTCGGACATATCGTCTACTGATAGAAGATGTTGCACATATTTTCCTTTCAGATTATTTATATACATCAAAATGGAATTTTTTAACTCAATAATTTTTTATTTTTTATTTATTTTATTATCCTACTTAATGGGATCTGTACCCTTTGGGTATTTGTTTTCAAAGTATGTTTCTAAAATTGATATAAGAGAAATAGGTTCAGGAAATATAGGAACAACTAATGTTCTTCGAACAGGAAATAAGCTAACAGCTATATTAACTCTTTTCTTTGACGCTCTTAAAGGGTTTATTCCAGCATGGATATCATTACAATTTTCTTCTGAATTATTCACCTATGTCGCAATTTTTACTCTTTTGGGCCATATGTACCCTATTTGGCTAAAATTTAAGGGTGGTAAAGGTGTAGCAACATTTTTAGGCCTCATATTTGCTATTTCAATTTATTCTGGTTTTTTATTTATTTTAAGCTGGATAATAATTGCACTAATTTTTAAAAAATCGTCAGTAAGTTCATTATCAGCAACTTTGCTTTCTTCGCTTTACATTGTTTTTTATAATTCAAATTTATTGCTCCTATTAATAATAATGTTAGGGCTCATAACAATAAAACATAAAGAAAATATAATAAGAATATACAAAAATACTGAACCAAATATTAAAATTTAAACTTCCTATATTTTAAAAAAAAAAATTACTTATTTGACTTATTAATCAAAAAATGAAAATTCTTACTTTTTTAAGTGGAGGATTTTGTGCATTTAGTAGTTGTTGAATCACCTGCAAAGGCAAAAACGATTGAAGGCTATTTGGGTTCTGATTATAAAGTAATAGCCTCATTAGGTCATATTAGAGACCTTCCATCAAGTGAAGGATCAGTAAAGCCCGATGAAGATTTCAAGATGATTTGGGAATTAGGTGATAAAGGAAAAAAACAAGCAAAAACACTGAATGAAGCTGTTAAAAATTCTGAAAGTCTTATATTGGCTACAGATCCTGACAGAGAAGGAGAGGCCATCGCCTGGCATGTTTTAGAGGTTCTTCAAGAAAAAGGTAGTTTGGCTGATAAAAAGATTTCAAGAGTTACCTTTAACGCAATTACAAAAAAAGAAATTAATGAGGCAATAAATAATCCAAGAGAAATCGATACAGAAATGGTACAGGCTTACTTAGCAAGAAGGGCTTTGGACTATCTTGTTGGATTTACATTATCTCCTGTTTTATGGAGGAAGCTTCCTGGTGCTCGTTCAGCGGGACGTGTTCAATCTGTAGCATTAAGATTAATATGTGAAAGGGAAATAGAGATTGAGTCTTTTATTCCTCAAGAATATTGGTCTGTTAATAGTCATTTCTCATACGAAGATAACGATCCTTTTGAAGCAAAACTAACTCACTTTGATAGTAAAAAATTAGAGCAATTTGATATTAATAATGAGGATAGGTCTGAAGAAATTAAATTAGCTATTCAAGAAGCAAGTTTTAAAATAACCGATATACAAGAAAAAAATGTATCGAGAAAACCATCACCACCCTTTATTACATCCACATTACAAATGGAAGCCTCAAGAAAACTTAATATGACAGCAAAAGTAACAATGATGACAGCACAAAAACTTTATGAAGCTGGCTTAATAACATATATGCGAACTGACGGTGTTCAAATTGGTAAAGAAAGCATAGAAGAAATCAGATCTAGCATTGGCGCAATTTATGGGGAAGATTTTCTTCCAGACGAATTAAGAGATTACCAAGGAAATATTGCAAATGCACAAGAAGCTCACGAAGCTATAAGACCGACCGACCCGAAAAAAACACCAGATATTGTAAAAAATGAACTTAATGACGATCAATATGGATTGTATTCACTTATATGGAAAAGAACATTAGCAAGCCAAATGGAAAATTGGCGCGGAATGAGAACAACTGTTTTAATAAATAATGAAGATGGCGATATTAGTTTTAGGGCCTCAGGAACTGTAACTGTATTTGAAGGCTTTAGAGCCTTATATGAGGAAGGAAGAGCTGAAGATAAAGAGGAATTACAAAATTTACCTAAATTAGTTAAAGATAGCTCTCTTGCAAATATTAAAACTAATACTAATCAGCACTTTACAAAACCGCCACCAAGATTTTCAGAGCCATCTCTTGTTAAATCTCTTGAAGAAAAAGGCATTGGAAGACCGTCAACATATGCATCAATTATATCTGTTTTGCAGGATAGAAACTATGTAAGACTAGATAAAAGGTATTTCTATCCAGAAGATAAAGGTAGATTAGTCACATCTTTTTTAGAAAGTTTCTTTAGACAATATGTTGGTTATGACTTCACAGCCCAATTAGAAGAAAATCTTGATAAAGTTTCGAATGGTGAAATGAATTGGAAAGATTTTTTAAATAATTTCTGGGGAGAATTTAACTCATGTTCAGAGAAAGCTCTAGAATTAAGAACAAGAGATATTTTGGATCAACTCAATGAAAGTCTAGGAAATCATATCTTTAAAGATGATAAAGGAGAAATTGATAGAAAGTGTCCAAAATGTGAAGAAGGTATACTAAGCCTTAAAACAAGTAGAAATGGCGCATTTATAGGTTGTTCTGCGTATCCTGATTGTAAATATACAAGAACATTTGGATCAAATAGCAATGTTGAACCAAGAATTATAGGTGTTCACCCTGAAACAAATAAAGAGATTAATCTATTAATAGGCAGATATGGTCCTTATCTAGAAATACAAGCGGATGATCCAGATACAAAACCTAAAAGATCAACAATCCCTAAAACTATAGATCCAGACGAGGTAAATTTAGAATTAGCATTAAATCTTTTATCACTTCCTAAAATTATAGGAATTCATCCGGAAGATGGTAACGAAATAAAAGCTGGGCTAGGTAGATTTGGTCCTTATGTCGTTCATGAAGGTATATTTGCGAGTTTAACAAATGTTGAGGAATTATTTTCAATTGGATTAAATAGAGCTATTGATTTAATTGAAGAGAAAAAAGCAAACCCTGGAAGAGGTAGAGCAAGTAAAACAATTAAAGAGCTTGGAAAACACCCTAAAGACGAAAAAGATATAGTCTTAATGGAGGGACGATACGGTCCTTTTGTAAAACATGGAAAAGTAAATGCGTCTATACCAAAAGATATGAATTTAGATGATGTAAATCTAGAGTTAGCTGTAGAATTAATAAAAAATCGAAAAAAGAAAAAAAAGAAATAATGGTCAGACCTGTTAGACCAAAACCAGCTGCTAGCCTTGTTATAACAAAACAAAAGAAAAATGATTTATATGTTTTAATGGGCCAAAGGCCAAAAAATTCTAGATTTGCTCCTAATGTTTGGGTTTTTCCTGGTGGCAGAGTTGAAAAATCAGATATGCTTAATAAAAGCATAAAGCTAAGTAAAAAAAATTTGGATGATCTTTCAAAATTAAAATCAACAAAAACCTTATCTATTGGTCTTATATCTGCAGCAATAAGAGAAACTGAAGAGGAGACAAGTCTAAAATTAATTGATAAAAACTTAAAAAATTTATGGGTTTTGGCAAGGGCAATAACTCCTGCAAATCAGAAAATTAGATTCGATACTAAATTTTTTGTTCTAGATGAAAAAAATTTTTCAAATAAAATTAAAGGTAATGGTGAATTAAACAACCTAGGCTTTATAAATATAAAAGATGCTATTAAATTACCATTATTTGATATTACTGAATTTTTATTAGAAGACTTAACAAGATTTTATAAAAATCAAATTAATCCAAAGTTTTTTCCTTTTTTCTGGAGATATAAGAAATCTACTCGAATAATATCTAGACCTAATAATACTTGACTAAAACCAAATTATACCTATTTTTGCTGAAAAGGTAGAATTATGGCTAAACAAAATTCAGTTAAAATTAAATTAGAAAGTACTGCTGGTACTGGCTACTATTATGTGACCAAGAAAAATTCAAGAACAATGACAGATAAAATGGTTGTAAAAAAATATGATCCTGTTGCTAGAAAGCATGTTGAATTTAAAGAAGGAAAAATAAAATAAGCCTCGAAGTCGAAACCTTAGATCAAATTAACTCATTAAAATTAGAAAAAGATATACCTATTTTAATTGCAGATGCAGATGAGGTTATATTTCTTTTTTTAATAGGTTTAGAAAAATATTTAGAGAAAAAAGGTTTATTCCTAGATCTTAATGAGCCTAAAATAACTGGTAATATAAAATACATCGATACAATGAAGCCTGTTGAAAATATGGATATGAGTAAAATTATGCCAGACTTCTTCTCCAGTGAAACAGCGAATCTTGAACTAGTAAAACACACAAAAAAAGTATTGCAGAGATTATCCAAATTTCTACAAATAATTGTTTTAACAAATCTTCCTCACAAGGATAAAGGTAAAAGAGAAAATGCAATGATTAAAAACAATTTAAATTTTCCTGTTATCACAAATAGTGGACCTAAAGGAGGAGCTGTAAAAAAAATACTCAAAAAAATTAATGCAGTTTCATTTTTTATTGATGATATGCCTTTAAATATTGATTCTGTATCAAAAGAATGCCCTGAAACACATTGCATTCATTTCCTTCAAGATGAAAGAATTAATAAATTGATGCCGTCACCTAAAAGTGCGACTATTAAATTAAATAATTGGCTAGATGTTGAAAATTATATTATGAAAAATCTTGAAAAAGATATTGATAAAAAAAACTAAAAATACCGATATTCAATTCTGTAGAGATTGCCTACATCAAACAAAAAAATTAAGTGATTTATGCGGTAAATGTTTATCTCCAAGAGTTATTAATCATAAAGAATTAAAAAATTTATCGATAGCTCATATAGATTGTGATGCTTTTTATGCTTCTGTAGAAAAAAGAGATAACGCTGATTTAAAAAACAAACCTCTGATCATAGGTGGGGGAGATAGAGGTGTAGTTTCAACAGCTTGTTATATTGCGAGAACAAAAGGTATTCACTCTGCAATGCCTATTTTTAAAGCAAGAAAATTATGCCCAGAAGCAATAATTTTAAGACCAAATATGAGTAAATATAAGAAAGTAAGCTATGAAATAAGGGATTTAATGAAAGAGCTTACCCCGCTTGTTGAACCAATATCACTAGATGAAGCATTTCTAGATTTATCAGGAACATTTAAGTTACATCAGAAAATACCAGCTGTATTGTTAGCTGAATTAGTTAATAAGATAAAAAAGCATGTAGGAATTAACGTTTCAGTTGGATTATCATACAATAAATACTTAGCAAAAGTATGTTCGGATTTAGATAAACCAAAAGGGTTTTCAGTGATTGGGCAAGAAGAGTCAAAAGATTTTTTATCCAATAAACCTGTAAGTTTATTATGGGGTGTAGGTAAAAAATTCACAAATAAATTAAACTCTGATGGGATAATAAATATTGGCCAGATCCAAAAAATAGAAATAAAGGAATTAGTCAAAAGATATGGGATTATAGGTCTTCATATTTATCAATTATCAAATGGAAAAGATTCAAGATCAATAAGATCAAATCGACCTATTAAAAGCATAAGTCATGAGATAACATTCACAAAAAATATTAAAAATAGAAAAAAATTAGAAAACATTCTTAGTGATTTATCAAGAAAAGTTGCCTTTAGGGCAAAAAAGAATGGATTAGGTGGAAAAACAATAAATTTAAAATTAAAAACAAAAAACTTTAAATCAATTTCAAGATCTAAAACTATTAATAACCCTACTCAATTAGAGAGAAAAATATATAAAATTGCTAAAGATTTATTAACTAGTATTAAAGATAATGAAGAATATAGGTTAATAGGTGTAGGAATTTCAGAGCTTGTAGATGAAAACTTCTGTGATTTAGATAATTTAATTGATACAAATGAGAATAACGAAAAGAAACTAGATCAAGCTATAAATTCTTTAAGAGATAAATTTGGAAGCAATATAATAAATCACGGAAAAAACTATGAATAAAATTGATCAAAATTTATTAAAGAATAATATTATTTTACCAGAACCTGCATCACCAGTTGCAACATATGTTCCTTATAATATTTCTGGAAATTTGTTGTATATTTCAGGGCAAGGACCTTTTGATGGAAACAAATTGATAACAGGGAAAGTTGGTTCTGAATTGACTTTAGAAGAAGGTCAAGAAGCCGCTAGATTATGCGCAATAATGATTCTTTCTCAAGCAAAAAAAGCTTGTGGAAATCTCGAAATGATAAATAAATGTATAAAGCTAGGCGGCTTTGTGAATACTGATGATCAATTTTCGGATCACGCATTAGTTATGGATGGCGCATCTAAGTTAATGATATCAATTCTTGAGGATAAAGGATGGCATGCCAGATTTGCTGTAGGGGCATCTTCTTTACCGTTAAACATGGCTGTTGAAGTTGATGCTATATTTGAATTACAAAATTAATGAGTGATCAAAGTCAAATTAGTATAAGTATTGAAAAATCAATAAAAAGTATTGGTAAAAAGAATTGGAATAAATGCGCTAATCATGATCCTTTAAATTACAATCCATTTGTAAGTTTTGAATTCTTAAATGCGTTAGAAGAAAGTAAATCTGTAAATGGTAATAGCGGATGGTATACATCTTATTTTGTCGCAAAAGATAAAGATAAAAATACTATTGGTTGCATTCCTTCTTATCTTAAAAATAATTCTTCAGGAGAGTATGTTTTTGATTATTCATGGGCGGAGGCATATCAAAGGATAGGAAGGTCATATTATCCTAAAATTCAAATATCAATCCCGTTTACTCCAGTTTCTGCACCAAAATTACTAACTGCAAATAAAAATGATGTGAACACTAAAATCGCCATGCTCCAAGGTATAGAAGATTTTTGTTCAGAAAATTCAATTTCTTCCGCCCATTTAACTTTTTTAAATAAAAACGAATTAAATATTACAAAAAAAATAAACTGGTTAATTAGAAATGATCAACAGTTTCATTGGTATAACAATAATTATAATAATTTTGATGATTTTTTAAACGCACTATCATCTAGAAAAAGAAAAAATATAAAAAAAGAACGCGAGGAAGCAAATAAAAAAGGATTAGAGATAGAAATACTTAATGATAAAGAAATTTTAGAACATCATTGGGATGAATTTTACAAATTTTATATTGATACAAGTATGAGAAAATGGGGACAACCTTATCTTAATAGGGATTTTTTTAGTGTTATAGGTCAAACACTATCATCAAAGATTCTTTTAATAATGGTTAAAAATAAAAAAAGATATATTGCTGGAGCTTTAAATTTTTTAGGCGGTGATACAATTTATGGAAGAAACTGGGGATGTATAGAAGATCATAAAAACCTACATTTTGAAGTATGCTATTATAGAGCAATAGAGTATGCGATAAGCAAAAAATATAGAAAAGTTGAGGCTGGAGCTCAAGGCGCTCATAAAATATCTCGAGGATACCAGCCAGAAAAAACATTTTCTGCACATTGGATTAAAGATATTGATTTTTCTGAAGCAATATCAAATTATTTAAAAGACGAAAGATTGTATATTCAAGATAATATTGAAAAATTAAATGAATATATTCCTTTTAAAAAAAATAAGGAGAACCAATGAATTATGATAAAAACAATATTTTTGCAAAAATACTAAGAAATGAAGCAGACTGCGTTAAAGTTTATGAAGACTCAAAAGTATTAGCTTTTATGGATGTTATGCCTCAAGCACCCGGACATACATTAGTAATACCAAAATTTGAGACAACAAATTTACTTAATCTCCCAGATGAATTTTTGGAACCGATTTTAAAAACCACTAAAAATATTGCGAATGCAATCAAAAAAGTTTACTCACCAACAGGTGTGATGATAATGCAGCTTAATGGAAAAGAAGCTGGCCAAACGGTTTTTCATCTTCATTTCCATATAATCCAAAGAAGCAGTGGATTAGAATATAAATTCCATTCTAGAGACGTAGAAGATTTTGATAAACTTGAAAACGAAGCTAGAAAAATACGTAAAGCTATTGCTATTTAACCTTTTGTTTGTTTTTTTTAGGTGATTTTTTTAATGGAAGATATTCAAAAGTTAATTCGTCCTCTTTAAGATCTACTTTAATATTTCCACCTTTTGATAACTTTCCATAGAGTATTTGTTCTGCAATAGGTTTTTTAATTTTTTCTTGAATTAACCTACTGAGAGGCCTAGCTCCCATATTTTCATCGTAACCCTCTTTTCCAATCCACATGGCAGCTTTTTCAGAAATCTGAATAAATACATTTTTATTATCTAGTTGAGTTTCCAATTCCAGTATAAATTTTTCTACTACTCTTGCTATTACTTTATCAGGAAGAGAATTGAATGAAATAATTGAATCTAACCTATTTCTAAATTCAGGGTTAAATAATTTATCTATTGCTTCAACATCGTCGCCTTCTCTTTTGTCTCTATTAAAGCCTAGTGCAGGTTTAGCTAAATCAGAAGCACCTGCATTTGTAGTAAGTATTATGATAGTATTTCTAAAATCTACTTTTCTGCCATTTTGATCAGTTAATGTCCCATAGTCCATAATTTGAAGAAGAATATTAAAAATATCTGGATGAGCTTTTTCTATTTCATCTAATAAAACAACAGAATAAGGATTTTTATCGACACCATCAGTCAGTAAACCCCCCTGATCGAATCCAACATACCCTGGTGGCGCACCTATTAATCTTGAAACAGTATGTCTTTCCATAAATTCAGTCATATCAAATCTTAATAATTCTACTCCAAGAATGGATGATAACTGTCTTGCAAGTTCGGTTTTGCCAACTCCAGTCGGGCCAGTAAATAAATATGAGCCGATAGGCTTTTGATTGTCTCGAAGACCAGCTCTAGAAAGCCTAATAGATGTTGCTATTTCTTCTATAGCTTTATCTTGACCAAAAACCATTCTTTTAAGAGATTTATCTAGATCTTTTAACTTTTTCGTATCATCACGAGTGATATTTCGTGAAGGAATTTTAGCCATTACTGCTATTGTTTCTTCGATCTCTTTTTCACCAATGATTTTCTTTTTAGACACTTTTAATTTCATCGCTGCACCAGTTTCATCAATTACATCTATAGCTTTATCAGGTAATTTCTTATCACTCATATATCTTGAAGATAACTCAACAGCACAGTCTATTGCTTCATCGGAATATTTAAGGCCATGGAAATCTTCAAAACGTGATTTAAGGCCTTTTAGAATCTTAATAGTGTCTTCATTATTTGGTTCATCAACATCAATTTTTTGAAATCTTCTTGAAAGAGCTCTATCCTTATCAAAAAATTGCCGAAATTCTTTATATGTTGTTGAGCCAACACATCTCATTCTTTCATTTTGTAAATATGGTTTTAATAGATTTGACGCATCCATTGCACCGCCTGATGTGGCTCCAGCCCCTATAACAGTATGAATCTCATCAATAAATAAAATAGAGTTGTCGATTTTTTCAATCTCTTTAAGAACAGCCTTAATTCTTTCTTCAAAATCTCCTCTGTATCTAGTACCAGCAAGTAATGCACCCATATCTAGAGAATAAATTTGAGATGACTTTATAACTGATGGCACTTCCTCAAAAACTATTCTGTAGGCTAAACCCTCAACTATTGCTGTTTTTCCAACTCCAGGGTCGCCAACTAATAATGGATTATTTTTTCTTCTTCTACACAATATCTGAATAAGTCTTAATACTTCTTCATCTCTACCAATCAGAGGATCAATCATATTCTTTTTAGCTTTTTCATTTAAGTTTTCACAAAATGCCTCAAGAGCACTCTTTTTGTTTGACTGTAAATCTTCTTGCTCATCGTTAACTTCTTCTGAAACACTCATTGTTGTATAATCATCATCTTTTCTTATGCCATGGGAAATAAATTGAACAGCATCGTATCTTGTCATCTCTTGTTTTTCTAAAAGATATACTGAGTAACTCTCTTGTTGGGAAAAAATAGCCACAATTACATTTGCACCATTGACTTCACTTTTTCCAGATTGCTGCACATGAATAGCTGCTCTTGTAATTACAGTTCTATATCCTGCAGTTGGTTCTGGTAATTGTTCGTTATTGGATAAAACAAGATATTTTTGTTCATCTATAAATTTAACTAAATCACTTTTTAGGAGTGATAAATTAATATTGCAAGCCTTAAGAAGATTCGCAGCATCAGTATCTTCAATTAAAGCTAAAAGAAGGTGCTCAACAGTAACATGTTCATGATTTTTTTTAGCAGCATAATCTATTGATCTCTGCAAAGACTCTTCTAAACTTTGAGCAAAACCTGCCATACCTTTAATCCTTTTCCATTGTGCATTGTAGAGGATGATCATTCTTTTTTGCGGTTTCAAGAACTTGAATTACTTTTGTTTCGGCAATTTCATATGGAAAAACCCCACAAACACCTACTCCATTTTGATGAACATGAAGCATAATCTTAGTAGCCTCATCGTTATTCTTGTGAAAAAACTTTTTAAGAAGAAATACAACGAATTCCATTGGAGTATAATCATCATTTAAAAGTAAAACCTTGTATAAGGAAGGTTTCTGAAGTTTTTTCTTAGTTTCAACCTTAGTAGCCTCATCAAAATCTATATATTTATCGTCTTCGGCCATATAATAATCTAACTCCTATTTATTCTTCAACAAAACATCCCTAGCTTTGTTTATTTTTGCGCTTAAATAATCAGAACCACCTTTATCTGGATGGTTTTTTTCAATTAATTTTTTATGCGCAGTTATAATATCATCTCTTGAAGCGTTGAAATCAAGACCTAAAATCTCAAATGCTTCATTTTTATCCATTGAAATCTTATAATTATTTTTCTTAAAAAAAGAATTATAAAAATCATAAAATGTTTTCAATCTTGTTAACCACAAAGAAAGCACCAAAAGAGGTCCAGAAAAATAATACAAACCTCTGAAGAGAAGAACCAAAGACACAATGAGCAAAATTCCTCCAAGAATTATCTTTATTAGACTTTGTAATTTAGTAGAATTAATATTTGCTAAATATTTTACGATTAAAAAAATTATTATAAGACTTATAATTCCATAAAATAAAAAAATCATTAAACTAAACCTAATTTACTTAATTCAGATATTAATTCTTCGTTGGATTTATCATAACTTAATGGATCATATAGAACATCATCTTTAGGAATATCATTATTTTTTAAATATCTCCAGCCTTGGAAAGGTCTCGATTTTTTTGGGACGGTTAAAACAATATCTTCTGACAAAAAAATCTTACATCTATTAATTTTATCTTCTCCAATATATCTGTTCATATCCAAGATATTTTGACGAGCTCTTATGTAGCCTTTGAAAATCCAATAAATTGATCCACCATTAATTAATTCCTCATATCTCTTGGGATACATTCTGGTGATATGAATTGTTTCATTATATTTTTCTCTTATGAAAGTTTGCCTTCTAAATAAATCATCAACATCCTGTGCTCCAACACATAATTTTTTTAAATGTACAGTCATTTATCTATGTATATCTCTACAACATCAGTAGGAGAAAAAAGAGAGAAAAAACCTGGACTTATTGACCCACCAATTAAGTACCAATTTTCATCAATAAAAACTGAAGACATACTATGTCTAGGAGTTGGCATTGCTTCCTTTTTAACCCAATTATCTTTTTCGAAAGAATAATGCTCTTTGTAAGTTCTATTAGGATTAAGTGTTTTACCTCCTGAAACATGCAAATTATTTTTAATTTGCTGAACTGACGAAGAGGCAATACTTAGAGGATAATTAATATTTTTTTTCCATTTATTTAATTTAGGATCAAAAATTTCAAACCTATTTGATATTTCAGAATTTGAAACCTCTATTCCTCCAATTATGGCTATATTTTCATTATAAACTCCAAATCCTGATGCATATAAAGGATCATCGAAAATGGCATAGCTAGTGCTCCACTTACCATAATTTAAATTGTAAGACATAACTTTCTCAGGACTTTCTCCAACCCCGCCAATAAAAAATACTTTGTTATTTATTTTTACCATGGCATGATCAGCTCTTGCGTAAGGCATATCGCTTATTTGAGCCCAGTTAGATAAACTATGGTCATAAATCCAACAATTTCTTGTTGGTTTATCTTTGTTATACCCTCCACATAGTAATATTTTATTTTGAAAACTAATAATTCTAAATCCATGAAAATCTTTTGGAAATAAACTAATAGGTCTCCATATTTTTCCATCAATATCAAAAATTTCTGATAAAGGATTATTTCCAATAATTCCCTTTCCTCCAACAACTACAATTTCATTATTAAGTATTGCTGCAGAAGTACCACTCTTTGCTACTGGAAGAGGTGTAGATTCAACCCATATTGAGAAAGCTTTAGACGGCAAAAAAATTATATTGCAACAAATCAATAAGAGTAAATAAATTTTAATGTTAATATTCAATTTTATACCTAAACAAGAAACCAAGCAGCAAGACCAAGAAAACTAAAAAACCCTACAACATCTGTAATTGTAGTTAAAAAAACAGTAGATGCCACTGCTGGATCAATCCCAACTCTATTTAAACCTAAAGGAATTAGAATTCCTGCTAATCCAGCAATAACCATATTTAAAATCATTGCAGTAGCTAGAACAATACCTAAAGAATAATTATCAAACCATAACCAGCCAAAAAAGCCTGTAATTATGGCAAAAAGCGCTCCATTGTAAAAGCTTACAAGTATTTCTTTATTAATAATTCTTTTATAATTTAATGGAACTAAATCTCTTGTTGATAATGAACGAACTGCGATGGTTAATGTTTGTGTACCAGCGTTACCTCCCATTGAAGCAACTATAGGCATTAAGATTGCTAGGGCCACCATTTCCTCAATCGTCGCATCAAAAAATCCTATAACTACAGATGCTAGAACAGCGGTTAATAGATTAATAAATAACCAAGAAAAACGTCCCCTTGAAACTCTAATAGCGCTATCAGTTATATTTTCGTCACCTACACCACCAAGTAATTTTATATCTTCTCCAGCTTCATCTTGTATAACATCTACAATATCATCAGCTGTAATTACTCCAATTAACCTTCCATTATCATCAACTACGGGGGCCGAAACTAGATCAAATCTTTCAAATTCTAAAGCGACTATTTCTTTATCTAAATCCGCATTAATTGTAACAAAATGATTTGATTTAATATCCTTTAGATCACTTTCACGTTTTGATCTTATTATATTTGATAAAGACAGTGTTCCTATAGGTTTAAAGGAGGGATCAACAAGATAAATTTCATAGAATTCATTTGGTAATTCATAATTTTCTCTAAGAAAATCAATAGCTTGCCCTACATTCCAAAATGGTGGCATAGACACAAAATCTAGGCTCATCAATCTTCCTGCACTGTCATCGGGATAATTTAGTGAGTTTTTTATTTCCTCTCTTTCACTTGAAGGAATTTTTTGAAGAATTAGGTTCTTTTCGTTATCTTCTAGGTCTTCAATTACATGAACTGCATCATCGGTTTCTAGCTTTGGTATTAGATCTGCTACATAGTTATATCCTAAATAATGAATTATTTCTTCTCTAACTAAGTCTTCAAGATCAGAGAGAATTTCAGGTTTAAATTCATCTTTAATTAAATCTATAAATGCTTCTCTTTCTGAGGATTTAAGTAAATTAATAATATCTGCAATATCAGATGATGGTAATTTATTAATAATATGTAAAACAGATTTTTTGTCACCAGAATCAATTGATATTATGATTTCAGAAACTAGTGTCGGGTCAAATTGCTCTCTGAAAGATACAATACTATCTTCTGTTTTATTGCTCATCATTAAATTCCTTATGGTGCGGCCGAGAAGACTCGAACTTCCACGGGTTTTACCCCACAGCGACCTCAACGCTGCGCGTCTACCAGTTCCGCCACGGCCGCAAATTACTTATTAATATATCAATACTTAATAATGATTTGTAAATTAATAAACAAATTTATAAATTAATAAAGTTATGAATGATAATGAAATTGAATATTTTCAAGAAGAAGGGGTTATTGATTATCCTTACTCTATAAAATTTATGGAGAAAAAGGTTGAAGAAATTTATAAAAATAATTGCAAAGAATTTTTATGGTTTTTAGAGCACGATAATATATATACAGCTGGAACTAGTGCAAAACCTGAGGACTTGATCGAAAAAAATAAATTCAAAGTATATGAATCAAGCAGAGGCGGACAATATACATATCATGGACCTGGGCAAAAAATAATTTACTTAATGCTAAACCTTAGGAAGAAAGGATATGATATAAGGAAATTTATCACCTTAATTGAGGAATGGATAATTATTTCATTACAGGACATAGGCGTAAAAGGGATAAATGATAAAGATCATGTTGGTATTTGGGTGGAAGATAAGAATACTTTGAAAAAAATATCATCTATTGGTTTAAGAGTAAGAAAAGGCATTACATTTCATGGTGTTAGTATAAATATGAATCCAAATTTAGAAAATTTCAAAGGAATAAACCCCTGTGGCAATAACCCAAATGATGTAACAAGCCTTGAAGAAATGGGATTAAAAAAAGAAATAAAATATTTTGATGACATCCTCATAAGAAATTTCAATAAACTATTTAAAGCAAAATTAAAACTTAGGAAAATTCAAGAATAATTTCATCAGAAGCTAAACTATCACCACCTTTACAATGAATTTTTTTAATAATGCCTGATACTTCAGATCTAATCACATTTTCCATTTTCATTGCTTCGATCGTACAAAGTTTATCACCAATATCTATTTCTTGTCCCTCATTAACATCAATTGAGACTACTAATCCCGGCATAGGACATTTAATAATTTTTTCATTTGATCTAACATCCTTTGCTATCATATGTTTTGATAACTCATAAGCTCTTTTAGACAAAATTTTGACATCTGAAGAAAAACCGTAACTACTGATATTGTAACCATTAATAATTTTTTCAATTTTAAAATGATATTCTTCGCCATTAATTGAAATGGATGCTAGTGGTTTTCCTGGCTCATAAGAAGAATCAATTGTAATTACTTCATCATTATATTCTATTATAAGGTTATCTTGTCTATCATATGTCTTAAACTCAAAAACAGAATCCTCAATAACAGCAACTAAAGACTTTTCAAAAAACGAATTATTTCTATTTTGATTTCTCAATCTGAATTCGTCTATGGTATATAAATAAGTTCCGGCAATGGCAAATAATAGAGCAAATTTATCATCATTTACAAAAGGTCTATAACCTTCAGGGTACTCAACATCAATAAATCCAGTGTTGATATCACCGCTAATAAAATTCTCATTCCTGATGATTGCTGTTAAGAAATTTATATTATTTCTTATTCCATTAATATAATGATGATTTAATGCGATCTCCATCTTTAAAAGGGCCTCATTTCTATCTTTTCCATATGAGCAAAGCTTGGAAATCATTGGATCATAATAGATTGATATTTCGCCTCCTTCATAAACCCCAGTATCGTTTCTTATGTTATCTATATTAATAGGCGTAATGTATGAATTTAACCTACCTGTTGAAGGCATAAAATTTCTTTCTGGATCTTCTGCGTAAATTCTGGATTCTATTGCCCATCCATTAAACTTAATATCATCTTGTCTTAATTTTAATTCTTCTCCAGAAGCTATTTTTATCATTTCTTCTACTAAATCAATTCCGGTAACCAATTCTGTAACTGGATGCTCAACCTGTAACCTTGTATTCATTTCTAAAAAGTAAAAATTTTTATCTTGGTCTACTATAAACTCTACTGTTCCAGCGCTTGCATAATTAATTGTTGACGCTAATCTCTTCGCTTGTTCTCCCATCTCATTTCTAAGCTTTTCATCGACAAATGGACTCGGTGACTCCTCTATAATTTTTTGATTTCTCCTTTGAATTGAACACTCTCTTTCACCTAAATGTATAACATTTCCATGATTATCAGCTAATATTTGAATCTCTATATGCCTAGGTTTTTCAATAAATTTTTCTATAAATATTCTATCATCACCAAAACTTGATTTTGCTTCATTAACCGATGAATTAAATGCATCCTCAACATCTTCTTCAGCTCTAGCAATTCTCATACCTTTTCCACCTCCACCTGCCGAAGCTTTTATCATAACCGGGAAACCAATTTTTTTTGAAATTTCAAGAGCTTCTTCAGAATCTTTAATAATTTCTTGATGACCTGGAATTATATTTACATTTGATTTTTCAGCAAAAATCTTTGACTCAATTTTATCACCCATTACTCTTATTGGTTCTGACGGAGGCCCTATAAATGTAATTCCTTCCCTTTCAAGTTGATTAACGAAAGAAGCGTTTTCCGAAAGAAATCCATATCCAGGATGAACTGCATCTGCACCAGTGTTTTTACAGGCATTTATTAATTTTTCAATAACTAGGTAAGATTCAGATGATGGAGCTAAACCAATATTAACAGACTCTTTTGCTTTCATTACATGCAAAGCTCTACTATCAGCTTCACTATAAACAGCTACAGTATCTATACCTAATTTATTGCATGTATCTATTACTCTACATGCAATTTCACCTCTATTAGCAATTAAAATCTTTCTAAACATAATCTTCTCATAAAGGTAAGTTATCGTGTTTTTTCCAAGGATTTGATAATTTTTTATTTCTTAAAAGTTTTAACGCTTTTGCAATTCTTGGCCTAACATTTCTAGGCATAATTACATCATCAATGTAACCTCTTTCAGCAGCAACAAAAGGATTAAGAAACCTCTCCTCATACTCACTTGTATGTTTGTCAATTTTATCTTCATCACCAATATCTTTTCTATATAGTATTTCAACAGCTCCTTTTGCTCCCATAACAGCAATTTCAGCGCTAGGAAGAGCATAGTTAATATCACCCCTCAAATGTTTTGGAGCCATAACACAATAAGCCCCACCATATGCTTTTCTCGTTATAATTGTTACCTTTGGAACCGTTGCTTCAGCATAGGCATATAAAAGTTTGGCTCCATTTTTAATTAATCCGCCATATTCTTGATCGGTTCCGGGGAGAAACCCTGGAACATCTACAAATGTTACAATCGGAATAGAAAAAGAGTCGCAAAATCTTACAAATCTTGCAGCTTTTCTGCTTGCATCAGAATCTAATACACCCGCTAAATTAAGAGGTTGATTACCTACAAAACCAACTGTGTAACCTTCAATTCTTCCAAATCCAACAACAATATTTTTAGCGAAATTAGGTTGTATCTCAAAAAAATCACCTTCATCAATTGCTTTAATTATGAACTCTTTTATGTCGTAAGGAGTATTTGAATTTTCAGGTATAAGGTAGTCTAAACTTGTTTCTGATCTTGAAGCTTTATCAGAAGTTTCTTTTATTGGTGCAGATTGAATATTGCTTGAGGGAAGAAAATCAATAAATCTTCTAATATCTGAAAGCATATCAATATCGTTATTATAAGCACCATCAGCAACTGAAGATTTTGTTGTATGAACATCTGCTCCACCTAATTCATCAGCTGTAACCTCCTCATTGGTTACTGTTTTAACTACATCTGGGCCAGTTACAAACATATAAGATGTATCTCTCACCATAAAAATAAAGTCAGTTAATGCTGGAGAATAAACATCACC
>Ga0208261_1000127_pt1 | contig 31618 bp, 31 predicted proteins | sample Knorr_S7_td_DCM__FD_185595 | JGI IMG/M metagenome (GOLD analysis project Ga0208261, IMG submission 185595) | Marine microbial communities from Southern Atlantic Ocean transect - Knorr_S7_td_DCM_ad_131m_LV_B (SPAdes) (version 3) | ecosystem: Environmental > Aquatic > Marine > Oceanic | place...
GATGTGCTTGATCTTGAGACAGAAATTGAACTCCTAGCTGTTGCTCCACCTCAGCCAGAGCCACTTGTTGCGACCACGACCACAATTCCTGAAGCTGGAGTTGAAGGTGTTCAAGCGACTACAACCACAGTTCAACTTCCGACATTGCCATCCATTGTTGACACCGTGGTTGATGACAGTGAAGTGGAAGCAATACTCACTGCCTCATACCAGTGGGGGCCCAGTTCTATTGCGCAGGCACTTCAAACAGTTCTCGAAATAGAAGCAGATGGATGGTATGGGAATGGTACGAGAGCAGCACACATAGCAGCTCTTGAAGAAAGAGGTTTAGCGACTGACGGAGTTCCCAGTGTTCCAACTACAACAACTACAACAGAAATAGTAGATGAAGTTTCAAGCGAAACAGAAACTTCAACAGAAGCAGAAACTTCAAGTGAAACGGTTGTTGACACCACAACGACTGTCGCTGAAACCACTACAACAGCCGCTGAAACTACGACAACAACCGCCGCAGGCTAGGTATTAGTCAAACAACTCGAACTGAAATCTGATGGTATCCCTGCGCGCCGTTTGGAGCAGGACTTGCGATATTTGAGGATTGAACAACACCGTTGTTGTCGATAGCCCTTACTTTGATTTCATATTTACCCGGTACTGCGTCCCATTTGTAAGCCCACTGGGTCCAAGATTCACCACTTAACGAAACACCTAGATTACATTCCTCCCAAGGCCCTGAATCAAAAGAAACTTCTACAGTCTTAACCCCAGAAAGAGGAGCCCAAGCAACTCCTGCTATAGCGTTAATACCAGAATTAATTTTTCTCTCTTTTGGAACGTCGATTCTTGATGAAATTTTAATCGGAGCCTTTTTAGACCATCCGCGAGGTATCCAATACCCATCGTTTCCGTCCCATGTGCAAATTTCGATTCTTTTAATCCATTTAACGGCAGATACGTACCCGTATAAGCCGGCTACAACTAAACGGGCGGGGAAGCCGTGAATAACGGGCAAAGGTCTACCATTCATTCCGACCGCTAAAAGAGCCGTCCGCCCGTCGAAAATATTTTCAATTGGGAAACCAGCAGTAAACCCATCAACTGAGTGACACATCAATTGTTGAGCCCCAGATAAAGGTTTAGATCTGGAAATGATGTCACTTAATGGAATGCCGGTCCAAACAGCGTTTCCTACCAGAGGTCCTCCTATTTCATTAGAAACACAAGTTAAAGTAACATCTTTTTTAGTAAGGTCCATTTCAAGTATTTCTTCATAAGAAAGTTCATACGGGTTTTCAACAAGACCATCTAAAGTGAGGCTCCATTCGGCCGGTTCAATTGTAGGGACTCTTAACGCAGTATCTATTCGATAAAAGTCCTTGTTCGGGGTGATGTATGGTGAGATGCCTTTAATTTCATTCATCTCAGAAAAGGTTAAAAAATCTGTTTCATCCGGAAGGGTTGTCGTAGCAGAAGAAGACAAATCTGTAGTCGTAGGAATGCTATTTTCGAGACTAGTTTTCTCCTCGACGATTGGTAGAACAATTTTTTCACGAATACTTTGAACTGTGTCATCCTTAAGTAGAAATCTTCCTGCCCCGGTTATCGTGCCCGCAGCTACAGAGATGCCTGTGGCCCAACTAAGGAATTGACGTCTATCTGCATATCTGTGTTTCGGGTCTTCGAAATTAGTGCTTGCAGGTTGATCCAAAACGTTGTTTAAAAAAACGAAAGCTGAAAGGCCTATAAGAGTAGCCATTGCTGAGAGTGAGAGAGCGGCAGTCGTGGAGGTAAGAGGGTCACGGTTTAATGTCCAACCACCAAATACCCCAAAAAGAATGAAAAGAGCGTAACTCAAATCAGAGTGCCTCCGAGAAAGTACACCTAAAAAGCCTCCAAAAAGAATCGAAAGGATCGTGATAGAGGAGAGAAGAACTATTTTCTGCGAGTTGCCTAGAGTTTCTATGCTTGTGCGAACTACGTCTCCTGGAGTTACATCAACGATAAATTCACCTACAGCCAAAACTAAGGAATTAGTTTTGTTAGTTGCAGAAGCAACCAATTCCCCAAAAGCGAGTGCCAGAGCCGCACCGACCATCCCCGATAGGGCCTCTTGATAGCGTGAGGTGCCTTTAAAACCTAGATTGTTGATCATCTTAAGTTAGACCCTCAATAATTCTGTCTATCATTTCATCAAGAAGGCTTGGCGAAGTGCCAAAAGTAAACCGAACGTGGTTTTCTCCTCCAGAACCAAAATCGGTTCCATTGCCACAGGCTACGCCAGTTTTTTCACGCAACCATTTGGCTGGGTTATCTCCTGGATTGAATTCTGACAGGTCAATCCAAGCTAAAAAAGTCGAATCAGGTAGGAACATTTTTGCCTTTGGGATCTCTTCATCAAGTCTAGATTTAAGATGCGATCTTCGATCATCAAAAGTATGAATTAGTTCGTCCATCCATGTGACACCTGTCTCCCATGCCGCTGTAGTCGCTTCACAGCCCATTCGATTAGCACCACCTAAAAGAAATTTCGGTACTTCTAAGAGTTTCTCTTTTAGTAGGTCATTACCGGCAATTGCTACAGCACAGCGCAGACCAGCTAGGGCAAAACTTTTTGCTCCGGAAGTGAGAGTAATTGTCAACGAATCAGCACCGTCTATTGTCAAAGTTGGAATATGAGTTGATTCTTTGTAAATGAAATCTGAATGAATTTCATCTGAAAGTAATATGAGATCATGTTCATGACAAAGGTTTACGATTTGAGCAAGTTCATACTCTTTTAGAACAATTCCTGTCGGATTATGAGGGTTACACAGCAGCAAAATTCGTATGCCATTATCGTCTTTCAGTATCTTTTCAAGCGATTCGATGTCGTAGTGCCAACCTGTTTCAGATTTGATTAGAGGCCATTCGACAGAACGTCTTTTCGCATGTGAAGGTAAATCAAGAAAAGGGGGATAAGAGGGAGTGTTGTACAAAATCCCATCTCCAATGGAGCTAAAAGCCTCTACGCAAGCAGCAACTCCTTGAAGTACTGTCACGGTCGGTATCACTAACTCTGGATTAATTTTCCAAGAGTTTCTAGCATTGGCCCAAAAGGCAAAAGATTCTCCAAGTTTAGTATCTTCATCGTGATAGCCGAATGAACCTGAGGACACAACATCCCTTAGGCGTTCATAAACGGCAGGTGGAGATCCAAGATCATGTTCTGCTACCCAAGCAGGGATGAAGTCAGGGCCGTACTTATCCCACTTCCTTAGTCCGGCTTCATACTGGCTTTCCCAGTCGAAATTAGAATTCATCAGAGTGATCGTAGGTCTTTTGGATAATTAATGGAAAACTTGAAGTAGAAATCATTGTTTTAAAATACTCGAAGAAAACTAGCTACCTGATAAGTGAAGTGGCTCACCTGAAAGACCAAGAGCTCCCTCAGCAATTGTTTCGCCCATTGTGGGGTGAGCATGAATAGTTCCGGCAAGATCTTCAATGCTTAAAGCGGTCTCGATAGCTAAAGCGGCTTCACCGGCTAATTCAGCTACATGTTTCCCAATGGCTTGAAAGCCTACAACAGTGCCTTCTTCATCCGCTACAAGATTAACGAAGCCAGAAGTGTCTCCCAATGTTTTTGCTCTTGATGATGCTGAAAAGGGAAACCTAAAAGAATTTAAGTTCATTTCTGAATATTCATCTGAATCTGGATCGATTCCAACAGCTACTATCTGAGGGTCGCTGAATACAACCATGGGAATGCAATTAGGCTCAAAAGCGTTGCGCAATCCACAAGCTACATCAGCGGCAATTTTTGCTTCGGAAGTCGCCTTGTGTGCTAAGGCAGGCCCTTCTGTTAAGTCCCCAATGGCAAAGACATGGCTTGTTGCGCGTCTCTGTGCGTCTACTTTTACATGACCAGAAGGGAGGAGTGAAGCGCCACTTTCCTTTATATTGACAGTATCAGTATTTGGTTTTCTCCCTGCTACAACTGCAACAAGATCACTAGGTATGGATGAACTTTCTTCACTATTTTCAATAATTAGTTCATTTTTATTATGAGAAACTGCTTTATAACCTAGGCAAATCCCGATTCCTAATGAACGAAGACCACTTTCCAACTTTTTACTAAGATTTTTATTGAATCCTGGCAAAAGTTGTTCTTCTGATTCAACAATCACCACACGTGAGCCTAGTTTTGCGTAAACGGTAGCTAGCTCAACTCCGATATAACCTCCGCCAACAAGAGTCAGTTGTTCAGGTACATAATTCTGAAAAAGCAATACTTCTGAATCTACAATTCTCTCACCGTCTGTAGGAAGATTAGGAAGGCTTACGGGGGATGACCCAGTGGCTACAATCGCATCACGAAATTCTAGGTGTTCTAATTCGCCCCCTTCCTTTTCGACGGCGACTCTGTCTGATCGGGTGAACCTTGCTGTCCCATTGATTACATTAACTTCTGCTTTTTCCAACAAAAATGAAACACCGGCACTGAGTTCATTTACGAGTTTATGTATGTGTTCGTTGACTTTGAGCATGTCAACGTTTGTGGAAATTTTTACTCCAAAATCTTCGTTGTTGTTACCTAGGTAGGCTAGATCTGCAATCTCGATTAGAGCTTTAGAGGGGATGCAGCCCACATTTAGACAAGTCCCACCTATAAATTTACTTTCTACTAGCGATACTTTTCTGCCTAAACGGCTTGCATTCAATGCAGCAGCGTAGCCGCCAGGACCTCCTCCTATGACGAGCAGATCAACTCTTGAAGCAACTTCACCTACTACCAAAATGACCTCACTATGTGACCAGTAGATTTAGTGGTTCTCGAAGATCATTCATTACCGAATTTTTAAAAGCTTCGGCAACATCACCATCTATGAGACGATGATCAGCTCCAAGAACTATTGGCATAGTGGGTCGGGCTTCCACTTTTCCTTCTACGACGATGGGGCGTTCTTCGATTTTACCAACTCCAAGAATTCCAGCCTGACCTTTGGAGATTATAGGAAGCGCCCAACGTCCCCCCAGAGATCCGTAGTTGGTTACGGTGAAAGTTGCTCCTTGCATCTGTTGAGCTTTTATTTTCTGTTCGCGTGCAAGGTCTGCAAGTCCGGAAATTTTTTCAGCAAGTTCAAAAATGTCGAGATTGTCAACTTCATTAATTACTGGAACTAAAAGCCCAGAATCTGAAGCGACGGCTATTCCTAAATTAACAAAAGGAGGAATTATCACCTTTTCGGCCGGATTTCCGACAATATGACCGTTCATCATTGGGTATTTTTTTAGAGCACGCACAGTTGCTGCTGCAACGATTGAGAGGGGTGTAATTTTTGAAGCACTTTGATGAGTCACTTTCTTTAGGCGGTTGCGAAAATCGATCAACAAAGATGCATCGACTTCATCTAATGAGTGAATGTGCGGTATCTCAGACCAAGAGGCTGACATGTTTTTAGCTATTACACCCCGTACCCCTTTTATTTTGTGCTCTCCGGATTTCATGTAGCCCAGACCAGAACGTTCTCCTTGCACTAGCGAACTTTTCTCTACATCTGTTATCGGTTCAGCAGTCGTAGAAGTGCTATCTGTTACCTCGTTGGCAGTTTTAACCGCTGAATGGATATCTTCATTGGTTATTCGTCCAGATGGTCCCGTTCCAGAAATTATTGAGATGTCAACTGCCAGTTCTCGTGCCAGTTTTCTTGTGGCTGGAGAAGCTTTAACCTTGGGGGCGACTGAAATGAAATTATTTTTATCTTCAGAAGAGGTATCTGTTTCTTCTAGTTCAGCTTTGTCGATTTTCTTACTTGTCTTTTCTGTAGAGGTTTTTTGATCGCTATTGCTATTTGCTTCTTCGATTTGTATCAGAACATCTCCAACTTTTATTCTTTCGCCTTCTTGACCACTTAGTTCAAGGACTGTTCCAGCGACTGGCGATGGTAATTCAGAACTGGCTTTATCAGTTAACACTTCTAGTAGAGCCTGATCGCGTTCGACTACATCACCAGGTGATACATACCATGAAACTATTTCGGCATCTTCCAATCCTTCACCTATATCTGGCAAACGAAATTCAAAAGCCATGGGTCACTCTTCCTCCATTGTCTTAAGAACTGCTGCCCTTATTCGTGCTTCATCGGGAACATACAAATTTTCTAGCATCCCCACTGGGTAAGGCACATCAAAACCAGAAACCCGTGCCACAGGCGCCTCTAAAGACCAAAAACATTCGTCATTAATAGTGGCGATAATTTCAGATGCAAACCCTCCTGTTTCGGGGGCTTCTTGAACTACAACTGCCCGGCCACAGTGCGCGACAATTTGAGTTAACGCTTCGACATCTAATGGAACAATGCTTCGAAGATCCAAGACAGCAACAGAGACCCCATCTTCTTCGAGAGATTCAGCGACACGTTTTGAAAGTTCAACTTGGTAACTCCAAGAAATTATTACAATATCGTCGCCTTTTTTTACTAGATTTGCTTCACCTAAAGGAATAGCATGCTCTTCGTCTGGAACTAAATCACGAATTCCTCTGTATCCACGTAGAGGTTCAAGAAAAAGTACAGGGTCAGGATCTCGTATTGCTGAAGTGAGCAATCCTTTTGCATCTGATGCTGTGGCGGGTAAGACAATTTTTAAACCAGGTATGTTGGCGAACTGAGCTTCCAGAGAATCGGAATGTAATTCCGGGGTTCTTACACCGCCCCCAAAAGGTGCCCGTATCGTAATTTGCGGCTCAAAACGACTTTGAGTTCTATAACGAAGTCTTGCTATTTGCCCTGCTATTTGATGCATCGCTTGATATGAAAAGCCAAGAAATTGTATTTCTGCGACTGGAACTAATCCAGCCATTGCTAAGCCAACAGCAGAACCTGCAATGGCAGCCTCAGAGATTGGCGTGTCAACAACTCTATTTTCTCCGAACTTTTCAATCAGTCCTTCAGTGGCTCTGAAGACCCCACCATTTCTACCCACATCTTCACCTAGGACAACGATTCGTTCATCACGCGCCATTTCACTATGTAAGGTTTCATTAATGGCTTCCAACATTGAAAGTTCAGAAACTTTTTCACTCATTTGCTTCTCCTATCGAATGCATAAGAAACGATCTCTGTCGAGACTGCCTTTCAGTATCCGAAGCAAAACAGTGATCCATCAAAGAATTTGCGGAAAGGGGAGTATTTTTAGCTTTTTCGAAGGCTTCGTCTATTCTCTCTAATGCAGCGGTTTCTACTTCACTTTGCTTAGCGTCACTCCAGAGATTTTTCTCTTTCATCTCGTGAATAAGCGTGTGAACGGGATCTTTTTTTTGGGCATCTGATAAGTCCTCGGAAGGAACATACCTAGTTGGATCATCGGCTGTCGTATGCGCACCTAATCTATAGACAGTCGCTTCTATTAAAGTTGGACCCTTCCCGCTCGTTGCTCGATTGCGAGCCTCAGAGACGGCCTCATAGACACTTGCCGGATCATTTCCGTCAACTGTTAATCCAGGAATTCCGAAAGCTTCCGCCTTAGAGGCGAAACTATCGGCTGCAGTTTGCAGGTGTGTTGGTGTAGAGATCGCCCACTGGTTGTTGATGCAGAGAAAAATTACAGGTGCCTTTAAAACCCCCGCAAGGTTTCCAGCCTCATAAAAGTCACCTTCTGAGCTAGCTCCATCTCCGAAGAAAACTAGCACCACTCCTGATTCATCTTTTAGAGACATGCCCCATGCAAGTCCAACAGCGTGCGGTATTGAAGCACCGAGCGAAATTTGTGAAGGTGCGACTTTTACAGGTTCGGGGATATGACCACCAGCGGGGTGTCCAAGATTATAGAGCATAAAAGTATCCAACACTTCTGGACCATACTTTCTGAGTCCTAATGGCTCACGGTACTGCGGTAATACCCAGTCACTTTCAGTTTCAAGAGCATGAACTGCTCCTACAATTGCTGCTTCGTGGCCGTCAATAGGAGCAATTGTTCCCACCTGTCCTTGTCGTTGCAAGTTCCAAAGTCTTCCCGCTTGGGTTCTAGCGACAACCATGTCTTCAAGAATCATTTGTAGTTGTTTCTCGTTGGGTTTAGGCATGGCGCTCCAAAAATGTTTACAACTGAACATTACCCGCAAGTGGTGTTTTTGTCATTGCCGGTCTTAATGGAATTGGCACGTGTCAGAAGTCACGAAAATAGAAAACACTTAAGTCAAAAAAAATACAAGCTAACCGGTAATCTAGGGGACTCAAAACTCAATACTCGGTTAGACATCCCCCTTTTCTATCCGAGAGAACGTACGCCCCACTCTGTGGGGCGTACGCTATTTACGGTGAATTTTTTTCTTATTAAGATTATTTAAGGCAAAAAAAGTGAGGATGAGATGAGTAAGAATCGTCGAGAGTTAATTCAAATGACAGACGATGAAATGGCTGTCTTTATTGAAGAACAAAAGAGCCTTCAGGTGGCTTGTGTCGGTTCTGATGGATGGCCTCATTTGACTACTCTGTGGTTTGCGGTAGTTGATCAAAAGATAGTTTTTGAAACCTATACGCGCTCTCAAAAAATATTGAATTTACAGAGGAATCCAAATATTACTGTTCTTTTAGAAGACGGCATTCTTTATGAAAAGTTACGGGGGGTCATGATCAAAGGAAAGGCAAGTCTTGAGAGCGAACCAGAAAATGTTGAAAAATATGCAAAAGCTGTAATGTTGAGAAACCAGCCTGAACTTGGAGAAGAGATTCTTTCAGAAGCTGCGAAACAGATGTCGCTCAAGCGCACGGCGGTGATTGTTGAACCTCAACAAATAATTTCTTGGGACCATACGAAACTTGCCGGAACTTACTGAAATTTGCGGATCTTGAAACTTACCCTAACATGGCTTTGTGGAAACTCTTTTTGCATCAAAAGATGTTGTGGAGCGGCTTTTTGATCTTCAAGGTGAAGATGCTCTTCTGGGTCAACTGGAACACCAAGCAAAAACTTTGCCAGAGCGTGAAAAACTCATCTTCTTAAATCAAACGAAGAGTGATACTGAAGATCTTGTTCGCGCTCAGCAGAATAAAAGTCTTGAGCAACTAAAAAAAGAAAAAAGACTTGAACTGGAACTTTTATCTATCGAAACACGATTGTCAGAAGTGGATGAGAAGTTGTATAGCGGAGTTATAACTACTGAAAAAGAAGCAAAAAGTCTTCAAGGGGAAATAGTTCACCTGAAAGAGAGACAAGACACACTGGAATCTGATTTACTTGAAACCTTAAGTTCGATTGAAGAGACAAGTTCTAAAATAGATAATTACAATTCACAGCTTGAAGTCCAAAATGATGATATCCAAACACTTGAAAATGCTTTAGGTGTAATTGAAAATGAACTAACTCAGAAAGTAGTGGAAGCTAAAAGTCGGCGCGAAGAGATTGTAAAAGTTATAACAGAAGAGATTCTGAGATGTTATGAAGCGCATCGTGAGCACTTTCCTTCTAATGCTGTTGTTCGTTTTGAAGGACCGACTTGCAATGGTTGTTTTTTAACAATGTCAGCTATGGAAACTGATCGTATTAAAGGACTTGAAGTTGGTGCTTTGACTGAATGTTCAGAATGCGGGCGGTTAGTAGTTCGATAAATGTTTTTATGGTTTTGCATGTCTTCGATACTGGGTATTGCTCTGATTTTTCGAAGCCCTTATCTGGATTACAGATTGTTAGCGGTCGGATCAATGCTGCCTTTATTTGAAACGCTTGCTGGTTTCCAGTGGATATTCCATACATTGTTTTTTGGAGTACTTGTATTGATGTCAATAATGTTATTAGGAAAGGGTAGGCGGAGAATTCAGAGGAAGTTGTTGCCGATTCCTATTGGCCTGTTAACACATTTGATATTAGATGGGACGTGGACTCAGAAAGAGATTTTTTGGTGGCCTGTTTTTGGAAGAGATTTAATGGGTTCTGAGGTTGATCGATTAGAGTTTGCTTTTATGCCTACAGGACTGATTCTTGAAATATTGGGAATTATTTTCGCTTTATATGGGTTTAAAAAATTCAGTTTGAGGGAACAAGTAAATAGGTCAGCTTTCATTAAGAAGGGTCAATTGTTAGCTGTGGGGGGAAACTGATGTTGCATGTTGTGCGTCATGGGAGAACTGAGGTTAATGCAGCGGGTAAATTATTAGGTCGAAGCGATCCAGAACTTGATGAAATTGGTAGGACGCAAGCAGCAGATTTGGCAAATCGTTTAGGAAAGGTTGATTTAGTTGTATCCAGTCCGCTTCAACGAACTATGGAAACTGCTAGTTATATAAACGGCATGGTGGAAGCCGATCCAAGATGGTTGGAGCTTGATTATGGAGACTTGGAAGGACGTTCAATAGAGAGTATCGATAATGAAATCTGGAAGAAATGGCGATCGGATGTCCACTGGGCACCAGATGGAGGCGAATCTTTGGCAACTTTAGGCATCAGAGTAAGGAATGCATGCGAAGAGATTGCTGAAATTTCTAAAGATAAAGAAGTGGTGGTGGTTACCCATGTTTCTCCAATCAAAGCAGTTTTAGCATGGGTGCTAGGTCTTGACGATGGAGTTGCGTGGAAGTGTTATGTTTCTCCTGGTTCCTCAATGACTATAAAAATAGGTCCTTTTGGTCCCATCCTTCATAACTTCAACTTAACTTAATGAAGTATGGTGACAATTATCACTTGAATTTATTAACTAGAAATAGTCTGAATTAAAAGATTGAGTTAACATATAAGTATGAAAAGATACGCTGCAGTAATTATTTCAATGACCTTGGCTTTGGCGGCTACTGGTTTAGTGTCAGGTATCGATTCCGCCACAACTGCTACCGAAACTGATTCTTCAGTTAATAACAATGAATGGTCACCATCGGTTGAAAATGTGGTAACAAGACTGGTTCAAAATGGCATGTCGAACTCGGGAGTTTGCCCAACTTCAGCCTGAACCTAAAATGCTTTTAGCTTTAAAGGCTATTTATCTTCTTTCCAGCACGTGCAACCGCAGTTAACAAGTTCTGTGCATTCACAGCTAAGACCACATGTGCAATCTGAATCTAAAGTTTCCATACTCAATTATCTCATTTTTTGTGGTTTATTGCAATGAAATTTAAATGGTGAGCCGACCTATAGGCGGGGTTCTGTCCACTAGATCTTCGCAGATCCAGTTGTGTGATCATCCATCTATGCGGTCCACCTGGGAGTGTCTCCGGACGAGCCGCCCTCTCCCTTCTTGACCTTGCTCCGAATGGGGTTTACCTAGCCGAACAAGTCGCCCTGCTCGCTGGTGCGCTCTTACCGCACCGTTTCATCCTTGCCTGTTTTCGAAATCGAATCATCGGCGGTTTATTTTCTGTGGCACTTTCCTTCAGGTTGCCCTGACTGGCTGTTAGCCAGCATTCTGCTCTGTGGAGCCCCGACCTTCCTCGATGCAATGCACCGCGATCACCCAGTCGGCTCACCACTATCAGTTTGTCTGAAGAAATGGGCAATAACCAACAAAAATGTATTCTTCTTTAGAGTTATCGAAGTTTTTTTCAGTTGTGATTAAAGCAGACAATAGAATTTAGAAAGCTAAAATCAAAAATTACAGATTTTATATAGGGGAAATATGCTTGAACAATATGGAGGATGGCCGACTCTTCTTTCTGAGTTGTGTGATGGAGAGAATTTAACATCAGAAAAAACAGAATTGGTATTAAGCGAAATTCTTTCTGGTGAAGTTGATCCTTCTCAGATTTCCGCTTTTCTTATAGCTCTAAAAGTTAAAGGAGAGACAACTGAAGAAATTATAGGCCTTGTTCGTGCTATGTTGAACGCTTCCGAACCTCTCTCATTGCCTGAAAATTCGATTGATATAGTTGGAACAGGAGGCTCATTGCAGAGACGTGAGGCAGCTTTGAATGTTTCAACAATGGCATCATTCGTCGCCGCTGCATCAGGTGCAGTTGTATGTAAACATGGAAATAGAAGAGCTTCTTCCACATCAGGTGCTTTTGATCTTTTGGACGCCTTAGGGTTACCGGTTGATCAAACACCTCTGGAGGTAGCTGAGCAGGTAAAGAGCAAAAATTTGGGTTTTGCATTTGCAAAGACTTTTCATCCAGCAATGCGATTTGCAGGCCCTGTACGGGCGGGTATAGGCGTTCCGACGGTTTTTAATATACTTGGTCCGCTTTCTCACCCTGGGAGGATTAAAAGACATTTAATCGGAACTGTTAAGTCCGAGCTGGCAAAACAGATGGCGGAAGTTCTACTTGAAAACGGATCTAAACATGCTTGGATAGTCACCGGTGAGACTGGAATTGATGAAATTTCTGTAACCGGTACAACAAATATTGTTGAATTGAAAGATGGAAAAATTTCAGAATGGACTTTAGACCCCTCTGATTTCGGTATTTCTGCTTATACCAATGATGATATACAAGGTGGTTCTCCTGAAAAAAATGCTCAAATTGCTATAGACATCTTCAGTGGTCGTGAGACAGGAGGAAGGCGAGAAATGGTACTTTTGAATGCGTCTGCCGGATTAGTGGTAGCTGGCGTTGTTAAAGATATAGGTGCAGGGCTTAAAAGAACGAATGAGGCTATTGAAACTGGGGCCGTTGTAGAACTTTTAAATTCTTTAAAGTAACTTTTTTTAAAAAAAATGGCTCCAAGTAGCCTTCCGGAAAACCGGTCAACTCCTTGGAGCCATTCCACTTTAGAGTTTGGTTTCATAAGAAACCCTGTTGGCTTTAACACCAACTCTCTAAAAGTTCAGTTTACGATTCAAATTTCAGGGTCTCAATATCTTGATTTGAAGCGGTGACTTCATTTCAAGGGATTGGGTACATCCGAAATTATTCTCGTGAGCTGATGAAAGACACAATACTCAGAGTAAAAAAATAATCAAGTCCAGTAAAAGAAATCCACATAAAAAGAAAATATTTCCACAAGAAAAATGAGACTATTCACAGATCAATCCACAGGCTATTTGAGGAGTTAATTCCACCACTGATTTCGCTCTAGCAAAACATTTTTAAGAACAGCTGGTTCGTCAGTCATTAAGCCATCCACCCCCATGTCGAGAAGCTCGTTCATTTCCTTATAATCATCAACAGTCCATACATGAACCTGCAGTCCTCGTAAGTGTGCTTTCTCAACAAAGTCGGGAGTTACTATCTTTACGGGCCCTGATCGTTGTGGAACCTGAAGGCAGTGATAGTTAGTTTTTGATCTGAAGAAGCTGAATTTTCCCGCTAGGAATTTTATTACTGCTTTTGGCCCTGCTGAAACACATAACTCAGAACCTAATTCTTTTCGAATTTCTGTAATCCTCCTATCAGAGAAAGAACCTATACAAACACGATCTACAGAATTTGTGACTTTCAGAAGATTGATCAAGGGGGCTACCACGGAATCCGCTTTTGGATCTATATTTATTTTTGCATTGGGAAATGATTCTAAGAGTTCCGAGAGAGTAGGAATTTTAGCGAAACCATCGATTTGTATCTTAGAAATTTCTTTTGAAGTAAGATCAGAAATTTTTCCGACATGACCGGTAACACGTTCCAGCGAGTCATCATGAAAAGCGAAGACTTCACCATCTCTACTTGAATGTACGTCAGTTTCTAGATATTTGTAACCCATGTCTACTGCGTTTTGGAATGCGGACAGGGTATTTTCTGGAAAGTTTCCAGCACCCCCTCTGTGAGCGAACGGTATGGGTCCGGCATGTTCAAGGAAAGGTAATGATTTTGGGTTTATCAAAGGGCTCATATGAAAAGAATACTCAATCTTCACAGATTATTAACCTTATGTAGTGTTAGTCGAGAGTAATCTTTAAAGATGGCCAGAAGAACTAAAATAATAGCAACAATCGGTCCAGCTTCTGAATCTGAAGAAGTTCTTCGCGGCATGATTCGGGCCGGAATGGATGTTGCGCGTCTTGGCCTAGCACATGGAAGTATTGAAGATGCATTAAGTCGCTTAAAGATGATTCGTCGGATTGCTGAAGAGGAAAATAAAACAGTAGGTATTCTCGTGGATTTGCCCGGTCCGAAAATAAGACTTGCTTCTTTCGGAGACTCGCCTGTTCTTTTGGCTGAAGATTCAAAGATTAAGGTTGAGACTGGAAATTCGTCAAGTGACAGTCAAGTGATTCAAGTTGACTACGAGAATTTGTTTAATGATGTTGAGTTGGGCGATCGTTTGATTGTAGGCGATGGTCGAGGGGTCATACAGATTGAAGAAAGGCACGAAACTCATTTCGATGCGCGTGTAATACACGGTGGGGTGATGAGTGGGCGGCCAGGTCTTTATATACCTGCTAGCCGTTTGTCGATTTCCGCGCCAACAGAATGGGACCTGCAGGCACTGGAACGATTTCTGGAGGTGGATGTCGATATGGTTGCTCTATCTTTTGTACGCTCCGCGTCGGATTTAGAGAAACTTTCATTGGACCCACACCCAAACGGACCTCTAGTGGTTGCGAAGATTGAAACTCGAGATGCTGTTGAAGATCTTTCAGAAATTATCGAGGCTTCTGGCGCGGTAATGGTAGCAAGGGGCGATCTTGGTAATGAGTGGCCGATTGAGGAACTCCCCATTCTCCAAAAAGAAATAATTCGCAAATGTATAGCTTTTGGACGTCCTGCTATCACGGCAACACAGATGTTGGAATCGATGATTATCGCGCCTGATCCTACTCGTGCTGAAGTCTCAGATGTAGCAAATGCAGTTTGGGATGGGACGAGTGTTTTGATGCTTTCAGGGGAGACAGCAGTTGGAGCAGATCCGGTGAATGCTCTCGAAACGATGGCTCGAATAGCTGAGCGGGCTGATGATGTGTTTGACCATCGCTCATGGGGAGAAGAGTTGTCAGAGATGCGGTTAATCGATACCGATGATCCAAATACTTCTGTTACCGATGCAATGACTCAGGCAACTTATAGAGCGGTTACAGAACTAGGAGTGGAGACAATTCTGTGCATTTCAGGAACAGGTTTCACTGTTCGTTCGATGGCACGATTTAGGCCTACTGCCCGGATAATCGGTTTGACTTCAGAGCAGAGAACAGTTGGACAGCTATCTCTTAGCTGGGGAACAGAATCTATCCACCTTGAGGAAGGTGGAGATATCGAATCCCGAATTAATGCCGCTCTTCATATGGTTAGAGACAAGGCAGGTCTGCAAGCAGGTGAATTTGTAGCAGTCCTAGCAGGCACTAATGCTAATGCTCGAGCAACAAACGTTTTACGAATCGAACAGGTTCCCCACGCCTAAAATTTAAGATTCCTCACAGAATGGGTTTTTGCCTTCTGGGATATAAATTTTCTGCCCAAAAATCTCACAACTGCAAGTACTTATACATCCAGACAAATCTGACCTTTCAGTCCATACACCGAAAGCTAAAGCGATAATAATTACGATAAAAGTAAATCTGATCATAACTTTACTTATGAATCTAAGAACCAAAAATAAAAGTATTCCTAAAATCACCAATACAACAACGCTCAAATTTTGAACAACTTCCGGAGAAATCCAATCAGGAAGTGAGTCGACGTTAGCAATTTCTGGAATCATCTTAGACACATACGAAGACTAGCCAGACTCGATTGGATATAAGTGGAGGGGTTCGAAAATAGAAGAAATAAAGATATTGACAAGGAAAAGTAAATAGAGTGAAAACAATGGAGGAAAATTTCGCTGCCAACTTTGGGGGAGCTATATTAGCCGGCGGACAGAGTGAAAGAATGGGTTTCAATAAGGCTTTACTGGAGATTGATGGGGAGCCTCTCATCGCTAAAGTTGCCCGAGTATTAAATGAGGCTGTAGTGGGTAATTTTCAGATCGTCGGGGGAGATTCTGCGACCTTTACGTCTCTTGGTTACAGCTGCCTATCTGATGAATATCCGGGGGAGGGTCCACTTGGAGGAATCATCACTGCTCTGAACTATTTTAAGAGTCAAGGTAAAAAGCATGTTCTGATAGTCGCTTGTGACCTTCCAAATATTTCAAAAAACTTTATTAATGAGATGTTTCTTAAGTCAATTGAGGAGCCTGAATCCATACTGGTTCCTGTGGTTGAAGAGCATTTACAGTGGATGCATGCGTTATGGCCAACAGATGTTTTGCCGGTTCTGTTAAAATCTTTTTCAAGCAGCAATAGGGCCCCATGGAGAGCGACTGAAGATTTGCAAATTTTGAAAATTGAAGGGGCTGATCCTCACGTACTATTTGATATTGACGAGCCCGATGATTTAACGAGGGTTTTGCAATCTGGGGCCTTCTGGAAGGAAGATTCAACTGAAAGCTAAAAGTGAAGAATTTCAGTTCATTGAGTCAAATGCTGGTGTAGAAAAGCTACTTTCTGAGATAAAAAATGAAGAAGTCTTGGCTATCGATACTGAATTTCATAGGGAAGGAACCTACTTTCCAAAAGTGGCTTTAATCCAAATTGCTTGGTCCGGAGAGAATGTTGCTCTGCTGGATCCACTGTCTTGCGATTTGACCTCTCTTTCAGAGCTTTTCGAAAGTGAAATAAAATTTGTAATGCATGCCGCAGCTCAAGATTTAGAAGTTTTTTTGCGGGTTTGTGGAAGTGTTCCAAAAAGATTATTTGATACTCAAATTGCCGCTGGTTTCATGGGCTTATCTACTCCATCATTAGCTATTTTACATCAAGAGTATTTAGGTATAAATCTTCCAAAAGAAGACAGGATGACGAACTGGTTGTCTCGTCCTTTAACTGAGGGGCAAAAATCTTATGCTGCATCAGACGTTAAATATTTACTAAAAATTTATGCTTTTCAACTAAAACGTTTACATGAATTAGGCCGTTTCCCTTGGGTTCAAGACGAATGTCAGGTGTTTCTCGACAAGGAGTCGGTACGTCGTTCACCTGATGAAGCGTGGAAAAAGATCAAGGAGTTAAAGCGTTTAAAAGGTGAATCAAAAGACGCTGCTCATTCAATTTCAAAGTGGCGAGAAATGGAAGCCGCGAGGCTAGACATTCCGGTCAGAAGAGTTATATCAGATTTAGCAATTATTTCGATCTCACAACAACTGCCAAAATCTAAGCAGGAGTTGGGAAAAATCAGAGGGCTTGAGAAGCAAAAAATTAGAAATGAAACAGCAGAAGCAATTTTGGATGCAATCGTAAATGCTCCTCCCGTACCAACGGAAAATAAAAGTTCCGAGATCAAATCAAAGAATTTAGATTTACGAGCTGCTGTTGCTCTGGTTACTGCTTATATATATCAGTTAGCGCGTGATGCTGAAATAGATCCTTCTTTATTGGGAACACGAAATGATATTGAGGCTTTAATAAGTGGTGATCCAGATTCGAAGCTTGCTAAAGGTTGGAGAGGTGAAGTTGTGGGCGAAGTAGTCAAGAATATTCTTAGTGGTAACGTCTCTTTAGCTTTTGATGGTGAAAATAGAATATTACTTGAGCCACGAAATTAGAGGAAATGTGACACATTTGATCTTCAGTACTCGCTAAGATTGCTGTTTGATGAATTGTTTGTGGAGGTTTAACGTTGAAAAAAGGCCGGCACCGTCGCTTTGAAGAAGCGAGAGCTTTAAAACGTAACCAGGAAATGGATTTTGACTCAATATTGGAGAGTCTCGCTAGCGACGACGAATCTGAAATTGAAGATGAGGGTCACTCACCTGCATTTGATGCTTGGGCATCAGACTTTGAAGAGGGAGAAAACAATACTAAGGAAGAGAACAGCAACTAATTTCCGGTCTCTTCTAGAATTTCATCGAGCTTTAGAATATCGTCTGCCCGTAAAACTCCTATAAATGAACCTGCAGGATCGGTTACGGCGAGAATGTCTGTGTGGTTGCTTTCCATCACTGCAATTGCATCTCTTAATGACCATGATGGCATGGCCGCGGGAAGTTCAATCTTTATCAGTTCTGCAATCTTTGTTTCATCCCAGTCATTTCGTTCAATATCTGAAATGTCACTCAGACTTATAATTCCTAAATATTTTTCTTTATCTACTACAGGGACTGAAAGTTCTCGTCTTCCTAAAACATGTGAATAAACAAATTCTGACACAGAAGCATCTGGCGGAACAGTCAAAACGTCGGTTGTTAGGGCAGAAGTGACCGGGAGAGTGAACCGTCTCTCAAGATGACCGAGTCGTACGCTGTGTTGGTGTTCAGCGACAGAGGATTTTCCAGCGACAAGCTGACTAACAGCTGCGGCAATCAAAGCCGGAACAACGAAGGTTCCAGCTGTCGATTCTGCAACAAACATTACGGCGGAAATCGGTGCTCTGTATCCAGCTCCTAAAAAAGCAGCGAGTCCAAGCGTGGGGTACAAGCCTGGCCTGTCTGACCCTATTAGTTCGCCTGTGAATTGTCCTAAAATAACTCCTTGTGCAGCTAATGGGATGAATAGTCCTCCAACACCACCTGCGGCTAAAGTCACAAGCGTTGCTGAGATCCTAAGACCGAATAGTAAAGCGATTAAACCGAGTCCATTTTCGGGCGATACAACCCACTCCATTGCTTCAATTCCTGGACCAATTGTCAATGGGGAGCCAAAAGCTGCATCAGCGGAAATAGCTAGAGCAGCTAAAAGAAGCCCTCCCATAAATACTCGTGGAACAAAGGAAGTCTTTCGTGATTGGGTTTTTGACCATCTCACTAACCAAGCCATTGAACGACCACCTAAGCCTGCTAGAACACCTAAGAGAAGGGCACCGAATAGGTCGCCCGTTTCAACGCCCGTAAACAATTCTGCAAGTTTGGAGGCATCAAACCAGGCCATACTTTCACCGGATCCAATTTGAACACTTTTTAGATCAATGCCTATTCGGTATTCGGGATCGTTTAAGAATGGGACGACGGGTTTAGTACCTACAAGATTTATGTAAGTAACGTAACTTGTTGCAGCAGCGAAAAGAGATGGAAGTAGAGCCCGTCTATTGACGTCATCTCGGTACGGGGCTTCAAGAGCAAATAGAACACCAGTAGCTGGGGCTTTGAAAACTGCCGCAACTCCAGCAGCAGCACCTGCAGTAAGCAGAACCTGTATATCTTCTCGCCGTAGCCAATTTTTGAAACGTTCTGAAAGGGTGATGCCTGTTGTGGCACCTGCATAAATCGATGGTCCTTCTAATCCAAGTGAGCCACCTAAGCCGATAGTTGCTGCTCCGGCCAAAAGTTTGACAGGTAAGTCTCTTAGTGGAAGTCGAGGTTTTCTTTCATGGAATGCTTTTACAAACTCATCTGATGTGCCTGCTCCGGAATTCTTTCCAAAAAAATGGATAATTGAAACCGCCAACAAAAGACCTACGCCGGGTGCTAAGGCTATTTGCCACAGTGGACGACTGGATATTTCTGCCAATAGAAGATCATCTGTTAGTGTTTCGAAACCCGCTATCAGAAATGCGACTATGAAACCAGTTGCTATTGACAAGAGGAGAACTGGACTATTTCCTGTTGGTAGTAGTTTTTTGAGTTTCTCCATTAGATCATTCATACAGGTACTCAGCGCTTGATCCTCATGTATGAGAAGATTGACTTGAATTCTTAAAAATAAGAGGCAGAATTAGTTATGAGAAAACGGCAGCGCAAAGTCAGGGACCCTCTTCTTAAAGCTTTAATAAAAGCTTTAAGTGAGGACAGAGTGACAGACGGTGCCTCCGCTAGACGCATATACAGTAAAGACGGTTCAGTGATGGAAGGCGGTCGCGCTGGTATTATCTGTTTTCCAGAAGACACTTCAGAAGTAGCGAAATGTATTTCGATTGCTAATGAGTTTGACCGAGAGTTTGTAACACGAGGAGCAGGAACCGGTTTAGCGGGAGGTTCTGTTCCCTGCAATGACCCAATAATGATCGTTACGACGCGGATGAATAAAATAATCGATGTTGATTTGAAAAAAAGAATTGCTTGGGTTCAACCGGGTGTTGTCAATTTGGACTTATCGACTTTTTTAAAAGGAACCGGTTTACACTTTGCACCTGATCCTTCAAGCCAGCAGGCATGCACAATAGGGGGAAATGTTGCAAATAACTCAGGTGGACCACACTGTTTGGCTTATGGGGTTACTAATACACATGTAGCAGCTTTAGAAGTAGTTCTCCCAGATGCTTCAATTGTGCAATTGGGTTCTGTCGATGGTGAAGCTGCGGGTTATGACCTAAGAGGTGTTTTTGTCGGTGGTGAAGGAACTCTGGGGGTAGCGACACGTATTGCTGTTCGATTAACTGAGGATCCCCCAGAAATTGCTACTTTGCTCCTGGATTTCTCAAAAATGACTGATGCTGCTGAGACAGTTAGTCAAATAATAGCTAATGGTGTATTGCCAGCAGCTCTTGAGCTCATGGACAGAAATGTTATAGCGGCAGTTGAACCTTTCGCAAAGGCAGGATACCCCATGGATGCTGAAGCAGTGTTGATAGCCGAAGTTGATGGATTACCTGAGGGTGTTTCTCAGGAGGTCAACATTATCTCCGAGATAGGAATGAAGAATGGGGCGAGAGAAGTCAGAGTTGCTGCTAATGAAGAAGAACGAGAACGTATCTGGAAAGGAAGAAAAAGCGCTTTTGGCGCAATCGCTAAAATACAGCCTGATTATTACTTGCATGACACAGTAATACCAAGGGGACGATTAGCGGAAGTTATTGAAAAGGTATATGAAATAGCGAAAAGACATGACCTCGTAGTAATGAATGTTTTTCATGCAGGAGACGGGAACTTGCATCCCCTGCTGGTCTTTGATTCTCGAATACCAGGAACTTTGGAAAAAGTGCAACTGGCCGGTGAAGAAATAGTAAAGATTTCGCTAGAAGCTGGAGGAGTTCTCTCTGGGGAGCATGGGATAGGGCTAGAAAAGCAAAGATTCATGTCACAGCAATTTTCTGAACGTGACTTGGAAGCACAAGATGCTCTTCGTCGCTCATTTGATCCAGAAAATCGTTCAAATCCTCATAAGGTCCTTCCGACTGGTAGTTCATGTGGAGAAATGAGTTCCTTAAATGAAATTCCAGAAGGTATTTGGATATGAAAACTATGGATGACTTTGCTGAAGAGGTGGGGGATACTTCCTTTGTCTCAGTGCGCGGTGGCGGAACGCGTTGGGATCTTGGTGGTTCGTTAATGCAGGGAACTAGTGAAGTTGTTGCACCCAAAGGTGTAATTAATTTTAAACCTGAAGAAATGATTGTTCAAGTAGGTGCAGGTACGAAATTGAATACATTACAAAACGAATTAAATGACTTAAAACAAGAAGTTGCTCTTGCGGGCTTTTCAGATTCAACTGTGGGTGGAAGTCTTGCGGTTGGTTCCAGTAGTCACAGGAGAGCACGAATCGGTGCCGCGAGCGATGTTCTCTTGCAAGCTGAGTGTGTAGGCGCGGACGGTCAGCAATTTGTAGCGGGCGGTCCGACCGTAAAAAACGTTACTGGCTACGATCTTTGCAGACTTCTGGTTTCCTCTTTAGGAACCCTTGCGTTAATGGGAGTGGTGACTTTACGAACACGACCTAAACCTGAAGTGGGAGTTTGGTTAAAAGGTGAAATCCTTTTTGAAGAAATTTTAAGATGTTGCTACCGCCCGGCTAGCGTTTTGAAAGACGCTTCAAGGATTTTTTTGCTGATTGAAGGTTACGAAAAAGATGTTGAAAAAGAGTGTGCCTCTTTGGAAAAACTAGGGATGTCAGTTATGGAAACAGCTCCAATAATTCCTCCCATGATCAAAGGGCGACTCGGAGAAAATTCGAATGACGACTTGCTGGACCTTCAGACGGGTGCTGTTTATTCAAATACCTCCCAGGGGGAAATTGAAGTTTCAGAAGGGGTGAAACTATTGTCGGAACGGATAAAGAATAATTTTGATCCGACAGGTAGATTAAACCCTGGTAGGAGACCGTATTAATATGAATATAGATGCGAGATGATTTGAAAGAGGAGTTACTTCTCTTAGAGCCAGAAGCACTTAACGCCTGTGTTTCCTGTGGTTTATGTCTTCCTTATTGCCCCACTTACCGCGCGACAGGCGACGAACGGATGTCTCCAAGAGGAAGAATTGCATTAATGCGTTCAGTTGGAACAAAGGAATTTGATCCTACGGCAGAATGGATTCATTCCATGGATACTTGCGTTCAGTGTCGAGGGTGTGAACCTGCTTGTCCCTCATCAGTCCCGTTTGGGAAACTGATAGGTGATACTAAAAAAGCACTAGTAAATATAAGAAAATTACCTATACCGGTTAAAGCAGGATTGTATGTTCTTGACAAACCGGCGTTGCTTGCAGGAGTAACTTTCTTTATAGGAATTTTACAAAAACTAGGATTTCTTAGAAATTCCTCTTACATTCCCGCAGGTGTACCGCTCTTTCGACGTGAGATTAAAACAACTCATTCTAAGGGCGACCCCGTTCTTTTTACGGGTTGTGTAATGGAGGCCTGGACTCCATGGGTTCATACTGCAGCAATTAAAACACTTGATTTTTTTGGTGTAAACGTGGCCTTGTCGGGGAAAAAAGTTGGTTGTTGTGGCGCTTTGCATGAGCATTCAGGTTTGAGATCGGTTTCAGAAAAAATAGCTGCGAAGGTAATTGATGAAATGCCTGATGGGGGACCCATTTTGGTCAATTCTGCTGGCTGTGGAGCAATGATGAAAGAGTATGGTGAGTTGTTGGGAACGGATAAAGCAAAGCAATTCTCAGAACGCGTATTCGATATACATGAATGGATGGCACAGAATCATAGACTTCCTGACAAGATTGAGAAAAAAGAACGTCTTGTTGTTCAAGATCCATGCCACTTGAGGCACGTTCAAAAGTCGCATCAATTTGTAAGAGAACTGTTATCTCCGTTTGTTGAATTAGTTGAAATACCAGATGAGGGTCTTTGTTGTGGTGCAGGCGGAGCATATTCCATTTCACAAAAACAACTCTCGAGTGAAATTCGCGAACTTAAGAGTAAAGCATTGTGGGAAGTAATCGAAGACGGGGAAGAATGCAGGGTTGTAAGTGCGAATCCCGGTTGCGTTACCCATCTTCAAACTGAAGGTTTTGAAATCAAACATCCACTCGAAGTGGTTGCAGAGTATTTGAGTGAAGTCAATGAGGCTGGCGAAATGAGTAAATTTTGATGAGTGGCGAAATAGAAGAAATGCGATCACAAATTGAAGATCTGGTAGGAAAAGTATCAGACCTTGCTATGCAGGATTTAAGAGAAACAATTGATGCTGGCGAAGATAAGGCATCTTCCAAAGAGAAGCAACTTTTGCGCGTTAGACGATCCTTGGAAAAGGCGTATCATCTTCTTTCGGATTTAGAAGATGAGGTCAGGCATTAACTACCGGTAAGAGCAGGCGGCCTTTCCCTTTTACTTCTAATTGTTTGTTAGATTCCAAAGTTCCGTAAAGAGTATTTCTCTGGACGAGTTTTCTGCCTAGGGGAGATACAAGACCTTCGAAGTCTGATTTCTTAACCATTTGACCATGCTGGGCGCCAGCGGCTCGCGAGATGTTCTCGTCAATTAAAGTCCCACCCAGATCATTTACCCCCGCTTTCAGTAGTTGTCGGACTCCTTCAAAACCAATTTTTACCCACGAAGCTTGAATGTTGGGAATCAGCTTGTTGTAGGCGATTCTCGCGACGGCATGCAATAAAAGAGTCTCTCGAAAAGTAGGGCCGCGTCTAGATTTTTTTTGTAGATAAATCGGAGATGCCATATGAACGAATGGTAAACCAACAAATTCAGTAAAACCACCAGTTTCTTTTTGTAATTCGCGACAAAGAAGTAGATGCTTAACCCAGTGCTTGGGCTGTTCAATAGAACCAAACATCATTGTCACGTTAGATCTAAGTCCGATTTTATGCGCAGTGCGATGAACTTCTAACCATTCTTCAGTATTGATCTTGTCGGGACACAAGTCCTTGCGGATTTCATCATCTAAGATCTCCGCAGCTGTTCCGGGTAAAGAAGCTAGACCTGCTGCCATTAAGCGTTTTAAATAGGACTCTAGAGGCTCATCTAAACGTCTAGCGCCTTCAAGAACTTCTAGAGCTGTAAAACCATGGATATGAATATCAGGGACAGCATCGCGAACTGCTTTTGCTACTTCTATATAGTAGTTGCCGTCAAATTTTGGATGAATTCCTCCTTGAAGACACACTTCTGTCGCTCCGGCGCGTGCAGCCTCGGCAACGCGTGAAGCTATTTCATCCATCTCAAGTAAATAAGGAGTGCCTCGAAGATTCAGTGAGAGAGGTCCTTTTGAGAAGCCACAAAAACGACATTTGAAAGTGCAGACATTCGTATAGTTGATATTTCTGTTTGCAACCCAAGTGATGTTATCTCCGACCGCCTCCTTACGGAGAGAATCGGCAAGCTCTGCTACGGCAGATATTTCAGCGCCTTGCGCTGAAAGGAAAAGCTCAAGAATTTCTGAATCGGCTTCTTCTCCAGACCTTATCTGTTCTATTGCATCATTGATTGCTCCAGTTGGTTTTCTAATCGAAGTTACAAGGTTAGGAAGAGAACCTGGGGAGCCAGAGAACCAAACATCATCATCTACTTCTGTTTCTTTGTTAACGGTTGAATCTTCCTCTTCGAACTCCTCTTTCGGTGCAAGAGGGTCAGAGCGTGCATAACCAGATGAATCGCTTAATTCCATTATTGGGAAAGAGAGTTCAGGGGAAGCCCATTTTTTTAGATCTGAGGCAAATTCTGGATAAATCGTTAAGCGTGGAACAAGTTCAAATCCTTCAGATTCGGTTATTTCTCTTAGCTTTTCCAAAGCCGGCCAAGGTCGCTCGGGATTAACGTAGTCTTTCGTGACGGGCGAAACGCCACCCCAATCGTCGATACCTACCGAAAGTAATTTACTAAATTCATTAGAAAGGTTAGGTGGCGCTTGGATGTGGATTTCCTTCGGAAGAATAATACGCGCCAGGGCAATTGTTTCCAAAAATTCATCTTCAGGGCAGGGTGGGTGTTTATGCATAGAAGTGCCGTCTTTGGGAAGAAAATTTTGAACTATAACTTCCTGTATGTGTCCATAAGTTTTTTGGATTTGGGCTATGACTTCTAAACTTTCTATACGTGAACTTCGGCTTTCACCCATGCCTACAAGAATTCCAGTGGTAAAAGGAATTTTGAGTTTTCCGGCGTTTGTTAGAGTCGAGATCCGTCTTTCGGGTGTTTTGTCTGGTGAGTTTCGATGACAGTCAAGATTCGGGTCAACGCTTTCAAGCATCATCCCTTGCGAAGCGGACACCTCTTTCAGGGCTAGTAGTTCTTCGTAGTGAAGTGCGCCTGCATTTGCATGAGGTAAAAGCCCAGTTTCTTCTAATACGAGCTTAGACATGTCTACCAGATAATCGATGGTGGAAGAGTAGCCCCTTGACGAGAGCCATTCTTTTGCATATGGGTAACGAAGTTCTGGGCGCTCCCCAAGCGTGAAAAGAGCTTCATAGCATCCTGCTTGTTTTCCAGCTTTTGCTACTTCTAAGACTTCCTCTGGATTCATGTAAGGGGCTTCGAGACGAGCGGGTGGTTCAGCAAAAGTGCAGTACCCGCATCGATCTTGGCAAAGCTTTGTCAGGGGAATGAAAACTTTTGGACTGTAAGTAATTACCTTTCTGGAGTTTTCTTCTCGAATCGAACTTGCTAACTCAAAGAGATTTTCTAAGGGGAGATTCTCTATCTCTTCAATTTGCATTCGAAATCCCAATATTATTTTGCTTACTGCCTTGATTTATCAGGCTACGAATCTCATTAGCTTTTACATCTGTTCCGCAAGTATCACACTTGACAGAGTGGGTAAGTAGAGAGCCACAATTATCGTGCACTAGTTTTACAGGGGGTTCTTCAGAGGAACACCATTGATCACCCCATTGCATCAGTGCAATTAATGATGGAGACAGAGCTCTACCTTTGTCAGTTAACCTGTATTCGTATCGATTAGGTTTTTCTTGGTATAAGAATCGTTCAACAACTTCATTTTCAATTAAATGGTGAAGTCTTTTGCTTAGAAGGTTTCTTGCGATCCCTAGATCACGTTGAATAGTTTCAAAACGCTTTATGCCTCGAAAAATATCTCTGAGTATAAGAAGCGTCCAGCGATCACCTACGGTTTTTAAGGTCGCTTCTATTGAGCATTCTTTAGCCTGCATTTAAACAAAGTAGCACTAAGTTTCATAATTAAACTGACTGAGAGACTAATTTTTTAGTTGTAAAACTTTTTGATTAAGCGTATTTAAAAGGTCATTAAATGAATCGATGAAAGCAGCAACTCCTTGTTCTTCTAGTAATTGCGCGACTTCGCGAAGATTCACTCCTTCGTTTTCAATTTGCTCCAGTAGCGAATAATCATGATTATCAGAATCAATGGTTCGGGTAACTTTTCCATGGTCGATGAAAGCTTCCAGGGTCGAATCAGGAATGGTATTAACGGTTTCGGGACCAATAAGTTCATCGACATAGAGGGTGTCTGGAAAGTCAGGATTTTTAGTGGATGTTGAGGCCCATAGGGGGCGCTGTGGTCGTGCTCCTCGCTCTTGAAGCGCATCCCATCTGGGGCCTTTGAAACTGTTTTTGAAAATTTGATACGCTGCTCTGCCTTGCGCAATGGCTGCTTTGCCTTGAAGTGCCAAAGCATTCTCGGATCCAATAGTTTGCAGTCGTTTATCGACCTCTGTATCTGTTCGGCTTATAAAGAAAGAAGCAACCGAGGAAATATGAGACAAGTTACCTTCGTGCGACTCGAGACCAGATATGTATGCCTCGATAACTTCTTCGTATCTTTCAAGAGAAAAAATTAAAGTCACGTTTACGCTACTCCCGTCAGAAATTATCTCTTGTATGGCAGGAACACCGGCAGAGGTTGCGGGGATTTTCACGTAGAGGTTTGGTTTATCGATAAGTGAATGAAGATGACGAGCGGCCGCGATTGTTGCAGAGGTGTCGTGAGCTAGCGAGGGGTCAACTTCAAGTGAAACGAAACCATCCAACCCCTCTGATTCGTCATAAAGTGGGCGAAGTATGTCGAGGGCATTGTTTATATCCTCGACAACAAGCTCCCAATAGCTTTCTTCGATTGATTTTCCTGAGGCTATCAATTGAAGTAACTGTGAATCGTAGTCATCAGTATCTGTCATAGCTTTTTGAAAAATTGTAGGATTTGAAGTAATCCCTCTAACTCCGTTGTCAACCCAATTTTGAAGTTCACCCGTTGCTACCCATGACCTACGAAGATTGTCAAGCCATGGACTTTGGTTTTCTGTCGAAAATAATTCTTTCAGTCGTGTCATATGTTTTCTCTACTTTTTAGTAAATTTTTTGCTGCCACTTGAATGGTTTCACTTTTAATACCGAATTCTGTTAGAGCTACATCCCCCGGAGCAGAAGTCCCGAAAGAGTCAATACCAATTGTTGCATCCGCCCATTTGCTCCATCCATATGTAGAACCAGCTTCTATTGAAATAGATGGAATTGTTGGAATGATAATACTCTTTTGATATTCGATTGTCTGACGTTCGAATCTTTCCATGCAGGGCATCGACACCACACGAACACCTAAGTCAAGCTCCTTCTCAATGTCATTTGCAGTTGTACATGCAAGTGAGACTTCGCTCCCAGTAGCAATGATGGTTAGAGCAATTTCAGTTGTGGATTCTCGAATAATGTATGCGCCTTTAGAAACTCCGTCAGTATTTTTACTGGATGTAATTACTGGCGTGTCTTGTCGGGTTAAGAGCATTGCAGTGGGCCCTTCATGGGTTACGGCAAGCTCCCATGCAGATGAAGTTTCATTTGCATCAGCTGGTCTGAATACGTCTAGATTTGGTATCGATCGAAGAGATGCCGTGTGTTCGACTGGTTGGTGTGTAGGGCCATCTTCTCCGACAGCGACAGAATCATGACTCCATACAAATACACTTTTGGCATTACTTAAAGCGGCTAGCCTGACTGCGCCTCTCATGTAGTCGCTGAAAACAAGGAAAGTTCCTGTTACCGGAAACAAGCTTCCATGTAGGGCAATGCCATTGCTGATGGCACCCATTGCATGTTCTCGTACGCCAAAAAAGATTTGTCTTCCTTCGGGTTCTTCAGCTGACTGAACTCCAAAGTTTGAGATTGATGTACCTGTATTTCCAGTTAGATCTGCACCTCCTCCAATGAGTCCAGGCATAAAGTCCATTAAAGATTGGATGCACTCATTACTTGCCTTTCTAGTTGCAACATTGTCTCCTTGTTCCCATAAGGGGAGAGATTTCTGCCAGTCAGAGATAAGGCCAGAGCCTGAGAGGGTTTCCCACAGTTCGCTCTTCTCACCTTGCTTAGGTGCTGTTTTATACCATTTCTTACGAGTCTCTTCATTGCGAGCGCCGACCTCACGGTAATACTCTGAAACATCATCAGGGACCCAAAAAGTTTCATCTTCAGGTATTCCAAGAATTTTTTTCGTTTCTTTTATCTCTTCATCTTTTAGAGAATAACCATGCACGGCAGCTGTATTGGTGTGCGGTGAAGGTTCTCCAATAAGCGTTTTTAAAATTATTATAGACGGTCTTGTATTTTCATTTTTGGCTTCAAGTAGGGCAGATTCAATTGCATCAAGACTTGTGCTCTCATCACCTAGCTCAATTACGTTCCATCCATATGATTCAAAACGTAAAGCCGGATTATCCGAAAGGGATAAACTGGTTTCTCCATCAATTGTTATTAGGTTGTCGTCGTAAATTACAGTCAGGCGGTCCAAATGGAGGTGTCCAGCCAGCGAGGCGGCTTCATGACTGATCCCTTCAGATAGATCACCGTCGCTACATACGACCCAGATGTTGTGGTCACAGATTTCACTTCCGAGACGTGCACGGAGATTACGTTCGGCTATTGCCATTCCAACTCCGTTAGCAAAACCTTGTCCGAGGGGGCCAGTGGTTACTTCAACTCCATCAGTGTGGCCACGTTCGGGGTGGCCGGGTGTGAGTGAACCTAGTTGTCGAAATTGTTTAAGGTCCTCTAATGAAAGGTCATAGCCGGTCATGTGGAGCATCGAATACAACAAAATAGAAGCATGTCCTGCTGAGAGGATAAATCGATCTCTATTTGGCCAAAGAGGCTCTTTAGGATCGTAAGTCATTATTCTGCTCCAAAGAACATGTGCAAGAGGAGCAAGAGCCATTGCGGTTCCCTGATGTCCGGATTTTGCAGCATGTGGAGCGTCCATTGCTAGACCCTTAATTACTGCAATCGAGCGGTGATCAATTTCGCTATAGGGCATATTTCTATTTTTCAAATTTGATAACGAGCATGCAAGACTCACCGTATACGCCACAATGCATTCATTAGGGTATTTTCTTAAAAGTCTCAGAAATTATTCAATGCTTCTGAAATTGGCTGTCATGACACACGCTGCCTGCTGAGCGGAATACCATGAATTTTATGTTGAAGAAAATGGCCGCACCGTTGGTCCTTTTTGCAGTTTCCATCTTTGCGTGGTTTAACGCAGCCTCATTAGACAGTCAAAGTGGAAAGGAGTTCTCGTCTCAAGTGTCTGACACTAATACTTCACTAATAACGCCTTTGTTGTCAGCACGTAGATTACCGGTTTTCCTGCAGGCTCCTATCGCAGACAATGAACTGCGAAACGAAGTAGAAAATCTTGTTGCTCAACTTCCTGGACTTTCTTGTATCAATTTGTTGGAAGACGGAAGAGTAATCTTTGAACAGCTATCAAATGAGCCTGTTATCCCTGCTAGTACGCAGAAGTTGCTGACCGCAAGTGTCTTATTAAAAAATTTCGGACCGGATCATAAGTTTTCAACCAAAGTTATCTCTGAGACACAACCCGTTAATGGGGTCTTAAAAGATGACTTATGGGTAATTGGTGGAGGGGACCCTGTCTTGATGACTTCTAAATATGCTGAGAGATATAAAGACCCTTTTCTTTACACAGACATTAAAGATCTTGGGTTGCAAATCCTTTCTTCAGGAATCAATCACATAGAAGGATCATTAATTGGTGACGAGAGTCTTTTTGACGAGAAGAGATTTGTTGACTCATGGCCGGAAAGATTTCGGCATACAGACCAAAAACAGGCTGGGCCTATAAGTGCTCTCTCTTTGAACGCTGGTTTTGTTCGTTGGGATCCGGTTAAAGAGTCAAACGGTTTTAACACTCCGGCGGATGAACCAGCGGAATACACAGCGAGTGTATTAAAGGAAATTCTAGAAGATAATGGAATTACTGTAACGGGTCAGACTATGACCGGGATAGCTCCGGAAACTGCCTTTTTTGAGATAGCTACTGTTGAATCTCCGACTATGAAAGAAATTATTTCAAAAATGCTTTTAGGAAGTGATAACACCACGGCAGAAATATTACTAAAAGGCCTATCTGCAAGAGTTGAAACACCTGGCACTTCGAGAGGGGGTGCGGAAATTGTAGCCAACTCCCTAAAAGTCTCCGGATATGACATGGAAAGAGTTGAAGTTGTGGATGCATCCGGTCTCGATTATGGGAATCGAGTGACTTGTAAGTTGTTAACTGAATTATTGGATACCGGTTCACATGCGGGTGACTTGAAACAAAGTTTACCGATAACTGGTAAAAGCGGGACTTTAAGAAAACGACTCCTAGACACTCCTGCGGAAGGTCGCGTAAGGGGGAAAACAGGGTCGTTGAATGGTGTCGTAAGTCTTGCAGGGGTAGTAGACACTATTTTTGAAAGAAGTTTAAGTTTTGCCTTCGTAACAAATTTTGATGGAGATAAAGGACGCATTAAGTATCTGCATGATGAAATTCTTTTGGAAATGATTAAGTACCCACAAGGCCCATCGATAGACCTGCTAGAACCGATTGTTCCTGATGAGTGAACAAACAATTCCGATGTTTCCCCTCAACCTCGTTCTCTTTCCTGGGCAAATTTTACCTTTACATATTTTTGAAGACCGTTACAGGTTGATGGTTAAAGAAATAATAGACAAAGACAGGGAGTTTGGCGTCGTTTTGATCGAACGTGGAAGTGAAGTCGGGGGAGGTGATACTCGTAAAAATATAGGTACTTTGGCTCAAATAATCGATTACGAAAAATCAAACGATGGAAGATGGTTTCTTCTTACACAGGGGACGAAACGAATCGAAGCCACTAGATGGATAGAGGATTTGCCATATCCAAGAGCAGAAGTATCTCTTTTTACGGAAGAACAGAGTATTTCAATCGATTCGGAGGAGTGGCTAGCAACGGTGACGCATATGAGAAGAGTTCTGGCAATTCTCGCTGAACTAGGAGACGACGTGGCGCCAATTTCTACTAATATCTCCGAGGACCCATTTTTGGGTCTATTCGAGATGAGTTCCATCCTTCCACTTACTCCACTTGACGCCCAGCAGTTGTTGGAAATTGACTCTTTCAGTAAAAGGTATTCCTTACTTAAAAAATTTCTTGAAACTCTTGAAGAAACCGCAAATTCGCGACTTTTGCAATAAGGGGGTCTGAGGTAGCGACAAGATAGCGTTGTTGTATGAGTTCAAAAAGAAAACTAGAAAACATGTTGAATGTACTCCGTAATTACATTCGCCAAGAAACTTTAGAACCAATCAAGTCTATTTTTGGATCAGTTATTTTTTTGTTTATCGGTTCGTTATTTGTTTCAATCGGATTTATTCTCCTTTCAATTGGG
>Ga0208261_1000128_pt1 | contig 31564 bp, 43 predicted proteins | sample Knorr_S7_td_DCM__FD_185595 | JGI IMG/M metagenome (GOLD analysis project Ga0208261, IMG submission 185595) | Marine microbial communities from Southern Atlantic Ocean transect - Knorr_S7_td_DCM_ad_131m_LV_B (SPAdes) (version 3) | ecosystem: Environmental > Aquatic > Marine > Oceanic | place...
AACTGTGATTTGGTCATATCCCTGACCTGTTTATCATTAGAGATGTCTTCCATCTCCTTTGATGTACTCAGCATACCAAGAGAATCAAGAACAAACATCAATGGTTGACGCTGGTCCTTTGGTTCTTTCAAATACTTATCAAGAATCCTAGTAGCTTGTGTTCTAAACTCTTCAATAGTAGCAACAGGAAAGATTACCATACGTTTGGAATCTATACCTCTGCTTTCAATCATATCCTTGGAGATAGCAGATTCAGACTCAAAATAAATAACCCCACCATCACTATGCTGATTAAGAAAGTTACGTACAACACTAAGGGCAAAGAAAGTTTTTCCTGTTGAGGATTCACCTGCAAGTGCCGTAACCTTGTTGGATGGAATACCACCAAACAAAGATCCACTAACGACAGCGTTGAAAATATGGCTACCTGTATCAACAAAACTGGATGTATCTCCTGCAGCGACTCCATCGCTGACGATACTTGCATACTCATTACCACTCTCCTTAATTACCGTGTCTAAGAACCCCATTTATTAACCTCACTTTCATACATGTTAACATAATCATGACCATCACTGGCCATCATTAGAGCGTACTGTCTTGCAGTATCACGCTCTTCAAATACTCTCACCTGTTCGGGTTCAAGTGCCTCAACCATATCATCTTGATAGGTTACTGTCCATACGGTTTTGCTCATGTGAAGAAACTCCCTATTGTAACAACTTTTTTACTGTTCCACCCTATGCATTCTAGCACATTTTCGAGTGGTTTCAAGAAACTCTTTTCAAATTGTTTCTTGTGGTCAATGTACTTGTCCATACCAAACTCCTTTGGTATCTCATTGAAGAAAGAAATACAATCTTCTCTGAGTGGATTGGGTGTCTTAAGATAAATGAACTTTATCTTCTCACCCTCTTGTATCAAAGGATACTTGTTCTCTATCTTATTCTTTTTAACATAATGATTATAAAGAAGAGCTCCTCTTACGTGGATGGGCGTTCCTTTGATATAGATTTCGGATCTTGAAAAGTATTTTTCAACTCCGTTGCATCCTCTTGGGAAAGCGATGTTTTCGTAGGGCTGCTCTCTTGTCTCTGCTCTGACACCATCGATAAATGAGACAAGTTCATCATTTGTTTTGCCGATAATAATCTTAAAAGCTGCATACAATTTATCCCTGAAATATTGTGGTGTAGATGACCTAGCAGTCTCAAGTCCCATGATCTTCATCTTGGGTTCTTTGTATCTAACACCCTCTGAGTCCCACACGTTTAATATGTATCGCTTCTTAGCAGTCCATATACCACGGTCAGCGATGTTCTCTCTCTTCATTATCATTTTCTGTTCATACGCCGAGACATACGAAGCCAGTTCCTGGTAAGACTTCTCGATAAACGGCTCGAGCTGATCTTTACAGATCTTGTCCAGGAGCTCAACAATCTTAATCTTATTATCAGACTTATGAGCAAAAAATTTATTAACAAGAGGTCCGAGATTAAGATATATTGAGTCAGTGTCAGATGCAATGACGTAATCAACTTTATCTGTAGAGAGTAGTTTATTTAGATAAACATTAATCTTGTTCTCTATCCAGCGAATAGATACCTGCCCAGAAAGAGTGATTGCTTCTGCATTAGCAAGCTTATAATACCTGAAGTGCTCATTGCCGATAGCACCATAAGCACTGTTAAGTGATATCTTCTTCGCCATCTGTATGTTGTTACATCTAGCGATCTCCTTTGTAAGCTCAACTGATGGTTTCTTTTCATACTCTTTCTTTGCTTCAATCATCTTCTTCTTGAAGATGACTCTCTCATTGTACATCTTGTCCATAAGTTCTGGTAAGAACCCACGTACATCCTTCCTGTACTGTGCCCCATTAGCACACACAGCAAACTCACCATCAATCTCCACCTCTTGATTTAAGATCCCCTCAACGCTCGAACTGGGATGTCCAGTCTCCCAGAGGGTCTCTGGTGAGATGTTATATTGCATAATAAGATGAGGATACAGGCTGTTGAGGTCAAAATTAACAACCCAATCATAGAATCCTGTCTTCGGTTCCTTAACATATGCACCTGCGTATTTTTCTGATTTGTTTGCACTCTCCTTCTTAGGAGGAATCGCTATCTGTCTCTTAAGTAGTTCAACGTATATGTAGTTGTCCCACATGCGAACTTGAGAGAATACATCCTCGTAATTCACCTTAGCATCATAAGCCATAGTGAATGCAAGGTCAAGTAGTTTCATCTTATCATCAAGTTGATCTACTAACCTAACGTCATGGATGTTGTAATCAATAAACTTCTGCCAATCATTCTGATAGAACTCTTTGAATGTATCATACTCAGAGTGATCTAACTTTCTCGCTCCAAGCTCAACCATACAGATGTGATCAAGCCTATAACTTTCTTGGTTTGTATAAGTGAATTTCCTGTATAGTTCGAGGTAATCCAGAGTAGATACTCCTGGAAGATCGTAAGCGATTTGCTTTCTCCCCTTGATATAAATTTCACGTCTAGATATAAGCCTCCACGGGCTAAGATAACGAGCATACTTCTCACCAAGAAGCCTAGAAATACGACCAGCGATATAGGGAATATCAAAAAGTTGTACGTTCCAACCTGTAATAACATCAGGAAAATTTTCATTCCAGTACTCCAAAAATGCTGATAGCATAGACTGTTCAGTTTTAAAGTGAAGGTAGTCTACGTCATCATGCTTATTATCAAACGGTCTAGCCCCAAAGACAGTAATACGACCAGTAAAGGAATCCTTAATACTGATCGCTAATATCTCTTGGTCTGCTGCTTCTATATCAGGGAACCCATTCTCTGCAGCAGTTTCAATATCAATGTTGAATACCCTAATGGTCTTAGGATCAAACTTTATATGTTCATCAGAATATTCCTCTGCGATATACTGATAAAGGTATCTTGTGTTACCATACACTTCCATGTTAGCAACATCTCTATACCTCATTATAGTTTCCTTTGCACCTGCAATGGAACCTTGTTTCATAGGCTCTACACACTTCCCCTCAAGGGTTCTCCATTTGGAGTAGTTAGATGTTGGGAGATATAAAGTAGGATTAAATGGAACCCTATCTTTAAATGCCTTGCCTCCCTCATAACCACGGACAAGAAGGTTCTGACCTGCTTGCTCAACATTGGTGTAAAATTTCATTCAGTAAGTAGTTCTTTTGCCTCTGCTGTATTTAAAGCTTCATCTGTTGGTGTAACCATTACTATTATATCAGTAGATCTAACAACTATTTGAAAGTCTGCTGAATACTTTGGCCACCTCTCACCATCTAATGTGATAGGATCTTCTAGAATACAATCTGGTTCACCATATTCTGCCTCTGGTATCTCTGATACATCAGCAAGGATCCAAGGTTCATTATTCAGTCGTAGTAGTTTCTTCATTAGTCTCTTCTATTGGTTCACTGTCTGCTAGAATTTTCTGTTCATATGCTGTCTGCACTGCAGGCTTAGCACTACTAATTATACCAATCATATCAAACCCAACATTAAACTGTCTATCATCTGTAAATGGATTCCACTTCTTGAAGTTAATATTATAACCATCTTCAGTTTCATTTACAACATGTAATGTATAAGGATCTGTGAATGCTAAACAGATAGGTTTCTCTCCTTTCTCCTTTGATTCTTGATCATGGAATACTTCACCAACGTCACAAATAACTTGCTCATTGGAATACTTCATGTTAATAACTTGTATAGTCATAAGTTTTCTTTATCTTCGGTGTACATAATTGTTAATGATTCATCAATATAATTGTAGTCTTTTACATGGAATTCATCAAGATATATCTTCTCAATATCTTCCCTAACATCATTCATACTAACAACACTATACAGGTTCAGACGAAACTGTTGATGTTTTGCAAAAGGACTCCAAGGAGAAAAAGATACTTTTAATTCAGGCTCGTTAGTTTGAAATTTCTGAGTAGTTGGAATACCTCTAGAGACTGTAAGAATTTGAGGATGCGTCATAATATACCCTAATGTTGTACCCGAATTGGGATCAGAGGTAACTGTTGAACGATCTGCTCTTCTTATCTCATGAACTTCAGCTACTACTCGCTCTCCTGTATTAAGAACTATAAGTTTGATGCTCATATTCTAATGGATCTATCTAGACATTATAAAGGGGAACTCGACAAAAGTCAAGCTCCCCTTTAATCATAATAAAATACCACTACTCAACTAAGAGACCTGAGCCTCTAACTTTTCTCTGGCAGCACCTGTGCCGAACCAGAATTTCTTTTGCTGATTCTCTGGAAGAACCTTAGTAAGATTCACAACCAGTAATCCATCTTTATAATCAACATTCTCAACTTCAATAGAGTCTCCTAGTTGCCAACTCCTATCAAATGATCTCGTAGCAATACCCTTATGGGCATAGGTTCTCTCATCCTTTTCATCAGTGGATGCTTTAACTGTTAAGATGTTTTGTTCGGTGGTAACTTCGATATCTTCTCTTGAAAATCCAGCAAGAGCGATCTCCAAAGTGGTTCTACCATCAGTTCCATGAAAAACATTGTAGGGCGGATAATTCTGTCCAGCTTCTGCAAGTCTTTCGAGTCTGTTAAATGTTTCATCGAATCCTAATTGAAATGGGCTATAGGTATCCCAGTATGATCTACGCATGGTGTCCTCCTTAAAGCGACTTAATTGAATGTGACCCCGAAGGCATCACACTACTATTTAAGCAGTGGTGGACTGAATTTGCTATGCGGCAAACCAGAAAACTGAGTACGGATCTTACTGAAGATTATACTCTTCCGAGTTCTTATAATGATCCCACACCATTGGAAATTGTTGTGGGGGAAATACTCCATACGAATAAACTTGAGAATATCTCACGAAGTCTTCTTTATAATTTCTAGAATCCCATTCTGGTTTATGAAAAAATAGAGAAGGATAAAATGTACAACTATTATACTCTGGTTCCATAGTAAGATATTTGTGCCATCCTCTTTCTACAAAAAAGGTATCAATTTTATCTGGATCCCATTCTACACTCTTAGTACTAGTAGAAGCTAGGGGATTTCTAGCACGACCATAATATACTGGACGACCATCACTTAAGTTATAATAGAACTCTGTTCCAGCAGGATTATCATCAGTCAACCAAATGTTAAAAGCATAACTAAATGGATCTGAATGAGGAATCATACTTGTTGCACTAATATCCATATGTTTCCAATGGGTATTACAGTATGTCTGCCAAGTTGAAAATGATTCATCATCATTATCAAACTTACTTCTTTCAATGATAGGAAATTTATATTTACTCAGTATACCATACAGATAAGCATATACCTTTGTTAGGTTAGCCATTAATGGCATAGGAAAGTGTTGTTGTGATCCAGGAGATACAGTAGCACTCTGAGGGACTACTGGAAATCTTTGTAAAAATTCTTTTACTGCTACTGGATCTTTATAAAAGTTTTTAATACATCCCCACTTCATTGTTGAAGCTTCATTGATGTGTATATGTTCTTCTGCTTTATCTGAAATTTCAAATGTTCTATCAATCACATCTTCAGTTAATATTATAAGATCTGATAGCATTACGGTTTCTTCTTACCAATATTATACTTAGACTCCAGAGTCCACTCACCTTTCTCTTTAAAAGATATAACTTTAATCTGATTTAATGGTGCGAGCTCACCAACACCATCCTGATTTATAATAGTAACTAATCCCCAGTCAGATAACAACTGAGTTATACGATTTCTACGTTGGATATCATTCAACGTAATGTTAGTGTTCTTACCATCAAGTGCGAAGAGTTCCTTGAAGTGAACTATGTAATACTTTCCTTGCTTATGCAAGATGTGACATGACTGATATATCTTTCTTTCTTTCCTAGAAGCAACACCAATTCTTGTTAGTGTCTCACGAACCTTTAGGAAATCATCTGGTTCTTTAAGACCAACCTCAATCATATCAGATTGTTTCCACTGGATCTCAGTATCAACGGACATTATTTTCCACCTTTATTCAATGATCTTTTTATATGTTCGAGTTGATCTGTTGATAATACCCTGATTACTTCTAGAGCCTTGGTATAACTATACCCATAATACTCACGAACTTCATCAAGATAATCAATCGACTCTTTCTTAGACCAAGGAGAGAATCTCTTTCTAGGTCTCAGACTATTTATATAAAAGTCGTATTGCATACGCTTGGATATATGCCAATTCATATTCATCTCATTAGCAAACAACACCGTGTCTGTAAAGGATGCTAGGCACTTATTAATAATCCATGTAGGATATGAGTTCTCCAAAGATGGATCCTCATCCATCATATTCTTTTTAGTTTGGTTGATACTATACAACCATGCACTTAGTTTGGGCTTGCTCATATGCTAAATCATTAATTACTAAAGGAAGCAGTCTATATTCTGCTCTTTGGATACGATGTTGTAATGTCTCTACAGTATCATCAGGACAAATAGGAACCCTTGATTGGTTTATTATATCACCACCGTCAAGCTCTTCGTTAACATAGTGGACAGTACATCCACTCTCTTTATCACCTGATTCTAAAGCTTGTTGCACTGCATGTAAACCTTTGTACTTGGGAAGTAATGATGGATGCACATTTATAATAGGACATGGAAACTCAGATGGTTTCCTAAGAACTCTCATGTAACCTGCTAATACAACAAGATCAACTCTCCATGCTTCAAAGAGTTTTATCATTTGATCTTCATCTTTGTGTGCTACCCTACAGTGAGGGATTCCAAACTTTGCTGCTCTCGCTACAGCACCGCATTGTTTTGTATTGTGTATCATCAACACAATCTCATGTTTCATCTGAGGGTAACGAACTATGTTCTCGAAGTTGGTTCCGTTTCCAGAACACATAACGCCTAATCTCATTAGTAATGATCCTCCAATCCTTCTACGGGTGTGGGTTTCCAATCCTCACCATAATATTTTTCTAGAATATTATGATGTGGTGCATCTGTACCTACCTCTAGTTTTTTAGGTGGTGGGGGTGGGAACATTTCTAGTTGTATCTCTGGTATAGAATAAGTGTCTCCACTCTTTCTATGATGACACCAATAGAATGTACCGTCTTCTTTTTTATATAAGTGGTCTGCTTCATGTGGACTCAACAGAACCATCTTAACTATCTTATCTCCTTTTTCATTCATAGACATCATAAGGACCATTAAGTTTTCTTTGATGTTCTCTCTCATCAAGAACCTCATTGATTAAATCTTTGAGTTCCTCTTTGAGCTTTGGTTCAATCAAAGGTAATGGTGTAGGGTTAAATGGTGGATAGATTGGTTCACCATTTTCATCACGTGGGTATATGTTATCCTTACAACCTTCGGTTGCTTCACCACTCATACCCTGAGTGTCTATTTTTCCCATGTGAGTAACTCCTTATACTTATGGTATAATTGGCCACACTTCGGTTCTGTGTCACGAGACTTCCACAATTGATTTATGATCTCTCGCATATCATCCACAGGGACAACAACAGATAGAGGTTCTTTTTCCTCAGTGATAATAACTTCAGCCATTAGTTGAAAACTGCGTTAACAGACATAACTTTTGCATTAGGATTTCTAGCCAGTGCTACTTGCCTAGCTTCCTCATAATTTCTAGCGATCACAGTCTCACTAAAGACTGTTCCAGCGACATAGAGTTTGACTTCACACTTCATAATTTGTAAGGACTAGTTCCTTCCTTGTTGCTTGATCTATATTATAGCACCCCACGCTCCTCATGGTGTAAGTATGTGCAAATTCCCCAACTGTCCACTCCTTGAAACGATCCTTAACAATCTGGTCAGAGTTATAAGATATTAACATGTTGGAAGTATACTCATCACAATCAGCAGCAAACTTATCATGATCAAACTTCTTATGCATACCACCCTTTCTACCATATAGATTATCTTTGATATCATATGGTGGATCCATGTATATAAAGTGTCTCTTTCTATCCCAGTCAGCACATAACAATCTCTCGTATGAATGACTGGTTATAATCCAACTCTGTATCAGTTCTTGGTAACCAGTAAGCTTTTCAATCCCTCTAATTGAGAAGTTGGACTCGGATGCTTGTTCACTAAATGATGAAGACTCAGTGAGACCACTGAAGCTACACTTATTAACGATATAAAAAGCGATGGCACGATCAAGTTGAGATTTTTCTGGGTCATTAATAACTTCCTTCATTGATTGGAATAAACATCTAGCAGAATCTGGATTACAATGAACCCCCTTAAGATTTAATATTTCTTTCTGCAGATCTGCACCATTGTGCTGTAGCTCACACCAGAAGTTAAACAATGGTTCATATAAATCATTGACCCATATCTTAATGTTAGGATATCTCTTTGTTACTTCCAATGCTACAGAACCACCACCTATAAATGGTTCACGATATTCACCATAGTCTTTAAGGTCAGGGAAGAACTGGAACAGCTTAGATAGTGCTCTAGACTTACCACCTGGATATCTTAAAGGTGTCTTCAAAGATTTGATACTCATTTCCACTCCACTCCTAACATAATCTCAGTTAAACATGCTAGAGTATTAATCTCTTGGTCAGCAACAAAGTTTATCTGATACTGATACTTTGCTATGATGATAACAATGTTTGGTACAGAACGACCAGTAGCATGTTCATACATTGTATCATAGATCCTTCTCATAATGTGATGGGGATCATGATCCATGTGTTGAGTTACCCACTCCTTGACCAACTTATAGTTACGATCCTTCATTGCTTTAATGAGATCATAAGCATTGATGTCTGCTATATCTGTTAGGATATCTGCCTCTATCTTACCCTTGGCTGCATGTCTCTGTGTCTCATTAAGTAACCTTCTCCAGTCAGGATAATATCTCTTAATCAGTTTAGCAGTAACCTTATCACTAGACTCAACAGACTCACCTTTAAGTATATCTCTAAGTCTCTCAAAGAACTGGGAGCTTAGTTCTGTCTTCTCAGCATTATTGATCTTGAAATCAATAACAGTGCATCTAGATTTGATAGGATCTATCAAACGATTAACAAAGTTACAAGTAAAGATAAACCTACAGTTCTTATGATACTCCTCTATTGCTGCTCTAAGGATCATCTGAACATCAGAAGTCATATTGTCTGCCTCATCCAGTATGACCACCTTGTGCGTCTTTGTAGAGGTCAATGAGACTGTAGTAGCAAATTGCTTTACTCTAGTTCGGATAGTATCAATCGATCTACCCTCGTCTGATCCATTAATAATAATATAAGAAGCACCTAACTGATCACACAAAGCTCTAGCTACTGTGGTCTTACCTATACCAGCACTACCAGATAATAAAAGGTTAGGAATCTCACCTTGATCTAAAAAACCAAGGAAAGATTTCTTTAAACCATCTGGTAGGATACAATCATCAATAGTCTTGGGTCGATATTTCTCAACCCAAAGGAATTCAGTTTTCATCAGGTTTCATTTCAATAACACCACTCGATCTCATCTCATGGTATCGATTACGAATCTGGTCTTTAAACCAGGCGGATCTATTACTAGCAAGATCATACTTAACAAGCTCATCCAATATCTTAAGAAGATCTGCTTCTTGTTTAGTGAATGATATGTTAATGATTAACTTCTTTTCACTCATTGTGGTTCCAAAGCAACATAATACTTTAAGTTAACATCCTGAGATCCCTCCCAATCACTAACCACCCATTCAGATAATAGTTGTTCTGATACAGATACCCTATAGGATGCCTTATTGTATACACGTAAGTTATCAACCTTCATATTAAGATCATACTCACCTGTAGTAGTAGCATTAGGTAGATCAAATCTACATGAGTTACTGGTGTCCATATCCTTATCAGAGAAGTTAATGAAAGCAGCAGTACCATCACTACAGAATGATAGATCCCTGAAACCAAACTTACCTGAGATATTCAATCCCTTATTAAGCAAAGACTTATCCAGATCAAACCCAATGTTTGAACCAGGAAATCTAACAGACTTATCAGGAGCAACCTTAAGGGTAATCTCTGGATCACTGTAATAATATTTGATTGCTATGTTATTACCACGAAGAACAACATAGTCCTCGTTACCAAACTCTAGTGTTGGATCATCTAAGATTCTTAAACCAGATAGAAACTGACTTAAGTCATAGATTGCAAAGTCTTGTGGGAAGTATTCCTCACACTCATACTCTGCTAGGATGTTCTCTGCATTAGAGATAGTCTTAATGATGTTCCCCTTCTTGAATACTATAGAGGAATTAATTGTTGCGAAGTTCTCAAGGACTGAGAACGTCAGTTCTGATAAATGTACTTTACTTGTCATAATCTACGGTGAATGCAGTAGCTCCAGTTTGTGCCTTTTGGTATGCAGCAGTCTTATCATTGAAGTGAAGAAGTAACACAGCATAATGGATAATCTTGATGATGTCCTTTCTGCTTGTACCCTTCCTATCATACCGTGAAGCATATTTCAAAATATTAGACCTACAGAATGCTTCTGCGTCACCTACTGAGTCAATCAGGTCAAGTGTTTGAACATTACCTGCTGAGTAGTGACCCCTGTATGTCTGACTGATATAATCCGAGACCTCTTTCAGGATCTCACTTTCATTGTATTTCAACGGTTCCATACGTATTGTATCTTATCATGATAACATTCAAATTCGATTCCGTCAAGACTTTTTAGCTTAATTTTATGTAAAGGACTGGAAGGAGTTCCCACCCCTTCCAAAATCATTCCAGACCTACCATCAGTCAAGGTAGCCCAATGTCCTAGATAACCGTTTTTACTCGCCATCGGTTTCCTCCTCTAGATCTACTTTAGCATCAATCTTATCGTATAGATCAACGAAGGACTGCTTAGTCTCTTCATCAAATCTATTTACACATACCTGTATCGCTTTAACACGATTGTTCCAGATTGCGAAGGCACGAATGATGTGTACCAATCTACGTGTTGAGATAACCTCATCAATACCACCGTCACGGAATGTTCTACGGATGATATCAGACCAGTTAGCAAGATTCTCGCAGAACTCTTCATCAAGTACACCTAGGTTAGCAGATACTTTCTCAAGGATCTTTTGCTCAGTCTTAGGAGTAGGATACTCTTGCTCAAAGGTTAAGGCGAATCGCTCAAGGAAGGCTTCGTTGAGCACGTTAGTTCCAATAAAACGTCCATCATCTGAACCCTTACCTTTTGTGTTTGCTGTTGCGATGATGTTGAATCCTGATTTTGGTCGAACGAACCTCCCAACCTTTTTAAGGAAAACACCTTTTCCTTCAAGGATTGATTGAAGGCAGAGGATTTTGTTTGAGGCAAGGTCGATTTCGTCAAGGAGCAAGACAGCTCCTCTGTTGAGAGCTTGAATAACTGGACCATCGTGCCAGACGGTTGCACCGTCAACAAGACGGAACCCACCAATGAGATCATCTTCATCTGTTTCTATTGTAATATTTACTCTAACTAACTCTCTACCCAACTGAGCACATGCTTGCTCTACACTAAGTGTCTTACCATTACCAGATAGTCCAGTAATGAATGTGGGATAGAACATTTTGGAACTGATGATTTTCTTTACATCAGAGAAGTTACCAAAAGGTACATAGTTTGGATCTTTCTGTGGAACTAAATTCTGTTCTACTGCTGGTGTTGCTGGTAGTCCCTCATAGACTCTCTCCAACTTCTCAGCAACAGTAAGGTTCCACTTACCTAGACCTGTTTTAAAATCTTTTAAACGCTTACTAACAGTTTGATAACCTAGATCAAAGTGAGCAGAAGCTTGACGTAACTGAGATGCATTGATCTCTGTTCCGAATTTTTCTTGTAAGTAACCCTTTATATCTTCTGTGGTTACTGGTGATGGAGCGAAAGGCATTGGATTTTGTTCTGTATGTTATAAGTATAATGGATTGTTTGGATTTGTGGGGGAAGGGAGGACAGTTTGTTAACTGACCATCCCTATGAACGAACTTAGGATCTTCTTGTTGTTGGACTTACTACCTAGCATCTTTTTGAATGCTCTAGAGATATCACCCTTCTTAGCACCTTCCTTAACTTCAAATTCAACTTCATTTTCTAAAGCTTTATCTTGAAGGGCATAGAGTTCAGTGAATCCCATAGGATTAGGAATAACAACTGCCTTATCTTTTCTCCATTGCTTTTGTATATCATAGTAGTTTGTAGTACTGTAACGATGTACAAAGCTTTGTAAGTGTCCACCAGGAAGGATTCTAAACCCTACTATGTTAACACCAGGATTACGATCTTTAACTTGAGTTATCAAAGTCGTTGTTACTTCTGTATAAGAGTCACGGAATTGAGGATAGACTCTACCAGTCTTACGATCACGTAAAGCATTAACCTCACCCATTCTAGAGCAAGATACTCTTTCATCTTCTCCATCGTAACTATAAGTTTTTCTACCATAAGTTATCATGCTACTCTCACCATCAGTAAGAATGCATACATTAACTTTCTCTAGATCATTCTCTTTCTTGAATGTTGGTATGATGCTATTAAGTGAAACAATTGCTTCATTCAATGGAGTACCAGATAGTTCTAATCCCATTGTTGGTGAGTAGAAACTATTTCTATGACCTTGATAGAGCCAAGCTTCTCTCCAAAGATTGATGCACTGTCTCTCATAGTTACGTGCATTGCTACGTGATGAGATAAGGTTAACCATGTTGAAGTTATTACTATCAACATAGATTTCTCCTATTACAGGTTCAACCTCCTCATTGTCTCTCTCCCATCTGAAATTACCAGGTTGAGTATTAGGATTGTTTTTGATTCTATTAACTATTCTCCACTCATTTGTGAAAGCATAAACTTCAAATGGAATCTGAACTTTCTTACAGAAGGCAGTAAGATTTAATAGCTGCTTAACAGTTGAATAGATTGTAGGAGACATAGATCCACTCCAATCTAAAACAAATAAGAGACCATGATTCTTACCATCAGGTAAGACTGTTATCTTCTTGAAAAGGTCTTCGTTATACTTGTAAGTGTGTAACCTTGCTGTGTCCAATACTCCAGTCCTAGAAGTAGCAGCACGAGCATAAGCACTGGCAGACTTTCTGCATTCAAATTCTTTAACAAGATAGTTAACCTCCTTTTGTGATTGCTTGCGAAACTTACGATACTCTTGATCAGGTGAACTGTAAACAAAAGATTCTACATTACCTTTATGCTCTGGTACATTCTTGGATACAAATTCTTTAAGGTGATCAGCACTTGCTACGAACTCCTTTCTATTAGAATCGATCCAGTCATGTACTTCAGTCCAGTCAACAACAATATTGTCTATGTTAAGGTTTTTAGGTAACTCAACATAAGATATTGTACGACTGTTATATTTGTTTGCATTTAATTTTTTGGTTTGCTCATCAAATGCTTTCTGGGTACGTGACAGATCTGAGTTGTGATCACCACCTCTGTTAGATCCTTCTGTAATATCATCATCATCACCTTCACCTTCCTCTTCATCATCACCACTTCCATCAGAAGAAGTTTGATCAGTCTCTTCAGTTTCAGGTGTTGCTTCTGACTGCTGATTCTCTAACTCACCAGTTCCTTCTTTAGATGAATTGTTAGGTAGAGATTCTTTTGCAGCATTCTCTTCCATCTGCTTCTGATAAGCATATACTTCCTTTGCAATCTCAATAACTTCTTCAAATGTTTCTGCAGATTCTGCTTTAAGAACAAAGACCATTTCTTCTGCTGTAAATGGAATCATAGCAGTAGCACCAACCTTAGCATTAAGATTGATACGATCAATTAAGATGAAGGTTTTTAAATTCTCACCACCAATCTCAAAGAAATCTCTATCATCAAGCTCTGCATAACCTCTAGCAAAAGTCTTAGTGAGACCAGGATACTTACGCTTCATCAATTTCTCGATGCGTACATCCTCAATCACATTGATATAATCTTTAGGGCAGTCTGCATCTTGTGTCCAATCATAGTTGGGTGTATATAATGCATGTCCTACCTCGTGACCTACTAGAAGATCATACACAGTGTTTGTAGCGAAGTCCCACTGTGGTAGTTCAAGTACTCTTCTCTGTACATCAAATGATGCTGTTGTGCAAGTGCTGTTATGCTCTACTATAAGGTTCTCAGTAGCAAGCAATCTTGCAAGGTTTCCTTTAATTTCGTGCTGTAGAGTCATGCTGTTCGTGTCTTATGTACCTATAATACATGATCTTAGGGACACTTCAACCAATAGTGTCCACTTTCTAGACCGTCACATTACCAGCAATGGTGATCCTGTTCTCATCAGAACTATGGTATGGGTTAACCCCATGATGGATCCTAGAAGGGAATAGTATGATAGCACCTTCTGCTCCCTTGTCAACCTCCACGTTCTGTATATACACACCACCATAATGAGTAGGGTGTATAAAGTATGGACATCCTGGAAAAGATTGTTTAGAAGTATTTCTATGAAAAGGAAGACTTCTTTCTTCTTCTAAGGTGAATGGTATCTTATGAAAAATAATATAGCTATAGATCCCATAGTGATTATGTGGTGGGTTATATAGGTTCTTTGAAGTGATGTTAACCCAAGGGTCATCCATCTTTAGATTCTCAAAACCTATATGTGGATGCATAACCTTAGCCATCTCTGTCTCATACTCATCGGTATAATCCTTATACTGAACACGATAAGCATTAGCAAGACCTACAACATATGGTCTCAGTAAACTAGAAGCTTCTGGTATATTAAAACAATCATCCTGTACACCAGCAGTAGCAGCTTGTATACTTCGATCAGAATTAATAATAATATCATCTAATTCTTTTCTGTGTTCAGGAGACATATGTGTCTGCACATAACCAGAACAAAAGAATGCTTGAAAATTAATATTCATTGATCATACTATAGTTCTTAGGTTTCTCTACAGTAAGAGTTCTTTGGAACTTATCAGTCATAGATTCTTTATGAGATATCACAAATACATTTGTGCTATCATCGAAATTACGTAGGATCCAACCAAGGTCAGAAGAACCAGATTGATCAAGCGAGCCGTCAAAGATTTCATCGAGTATAAGAAGATTAGTGTCTACGCTATTCTTAAGCTTAGCAACGCTACGCCAAGTAAGCAACAGTGCTATATCAATACGTGCCTTTTCTCCTTCACTGAATGACTCGTATGAGAACACATCTCTATATCTAGACTTAATAGTCTCCTCAAAATTCTCATCTAAAGTAAAGTTAACATAAAAGTCCATACCTTGTAGATACTGATTGATCAGTTTATTCATTGTAGGAAGATAGGTCTTAATGATTCTAGTCTTAATACCACTATCCTTTAATAACTGACCAGCAACATGTAATGTATCTTTATCCTTCTTAGTAGAAGCAATGGATTGTTTAGTAGTATTACCAGTTTCTATAAGACTCTTAAGTTTCTCAAACTCTGCTTTCTTATTTGCAGAGTCCTTAGTAAGATCATCTATCTCATTCTCAATATCTTTAATAGTATTTCTTACGGTATTAATTTGAAAATTGAATTGACTAATCTTTGAGTTGATATCAATAACCTTACCACTGAGCTCAGTGAATTTAGTTTCTCTATTTTCCTCATCTATGATAGCAACTTCTAATTCTTTAAACCCACCCTCAAGCTCACCTATCTCAGTGTTACCTTCTTCTATCTTTACTGCTCTAAATTCTTCAGATAGATCCTGAGTGCAAGTAGGACATACATGATTGTCTTGAAAGAACTTATGCTCCTTATGACAATTCTTAATCTTCTGTGATACCTTTGTTCTAAATGAATAAAGTTTCTTTAACTTCTTAGATACATCTGCTAGTTCCTGTAGTTCTAATTGTAATCTAGCAGCTTCTATATTCTGAACCTCTATTGCATCCAAAGAAACTTTCTCATCTGCACTAAGCTCCTCTATCTTATCTTTCTTTCTATCAATCTCACTCTGTGTCTTCTTCTCTATCTCATACATATAATTCTTTTGAAGTTCAATCCTCTGTCTTTGTATTTCAAATTGACCTTCTAAGCTCAGCAGTTCTTCTTTATTCTCTCTAACCTTAACACGTAAAACATCATTCATAACAGAGAAGATCTGGATGTCTAAGATATCCTCAATGATCTCCCTACGTTGTGCACCAGGTAATCGCATGAAAGGAACAAACGTAGATGATCCAAGTATCACAACCTGTGTGAATGACTTGTACGACATTCGTAGTATGTTCTGTTCTAGATTCTTCTGTTGTATTGCTACTGTATGATCCTGATCTAAAGGTTGACCATTCATGTAGATGATAAACTTGTTAGGTTTAATACCACGTACAACTGTATACTTATTGTTACCAATATGAAACTCTACTTCAGCAATACAATCCTTCTCATTGATACTATTAACCAATGCAGATTTACTAATCTTACGAAACCCTCTTCCAAACAAAGCAAAGGTCAACGCATCTAAGATGGTTGACTTACCTGCACCGTTATGTCCAACGATAAGATTAGTTTTAGCTCTAGTTAAATCAATTTCAGAATAGGTATTTCCAGTACTAAGGAAATTCTTCCAACGAACCTTCTCAAATATAATCATATAATACGTGGTGGAATGATCAAATCATCTTTAGAGTAGACAACATAATTTGTTTCTTGATGGTCACAAGCTTTCATTATAGCATCTCCGTCAACTTCCTCAACATCAAGCTCAGGAGTTGATGGATCATTTATCTCATCAACAAGAAAAACATATCTCTCAGCATCTTCCTCTGCCTCAAACATAGGCACAATCTGTTCCATGTCTTCTCCAGTTACAGAGAATACTTGTTGTGGTTGACCAGCTAGAGTGAGGATAAACATGTTCATACGACCTCGCATGACTCTATGTATAGAGATTGCATCAATTTCTTTAGATCGGTTTTATCTACTGCTATCTCTGCTTCATCAATATATTCATTGAGAAGAGTTAAAGTATCCTTAACATTGATCTCAACATCTTCATCCAAGTCAGTGTCTACAAGGGTTTCTACGATCTTAACATCATGAACTCCTGTCTGGTATAGCTTATCTAAAACAGAATCAAACTGTGAGTAATTAGTTTTCTCTTCTACGATCAATTTTATAAACTGATCAGAATACATCTCAGTATCAAACTTACTATAATCATTCTCGATATCATTATAGTATATCTTACTGAAGATTTCAAATGGATTCTTAATGAACCTCAACCTATCAGTCTCTGTATCATAGATATGAAATCCTCTCTGATCCTTGTAATCATTCCAGAACATCTGATATGGATTACCTAAGTACTGGACATTATTCCTCTTAGATCTATGATGGAAGTGACCTGACCATACACGATCAAATCTATTAAACTCTTTTATAGTACGTCCACCATCAAAATGCATACCAGGCGTAACCTCAAACCCATCTATCTCTAGATGTCCAGCACATATATCAGCATTGCTATTGTTTATAAACCATTCAGATCTATCTACATTAGCAGTATTAATCCAAGGTAACAATAGAAAGTTCTTACTATCAAATTTAATCTCATGTGGTTCACTATAGATCTTAATATTCTCGTACTGTTCTAACAACAACTCAGGGGAATTGATATGACTACTGTTCTTATAGTATGTCGTATGATTCCCTAGAATCATGTGTACATCATATGCTCTAAGTCTGTCGAAATAGTTAGTCTTAATCCTTGCAAAAGTATTAAAATCCAAAGACTTTCTGTTATCAAATGTATCACCCAGATCAAGGACTGTAGTGATGCCCTCTCGTTCAAGAGTAGGGAAAAATATCTCATCATAAAATCGTTGGAAAAAATTCCAGAATGGTAATGAACCCTTGCGACCATCTAGGTGCTGGTCTGTAATGATAGCAAGCTTCATTTTTTAGTAGTATTGCTACGTGTCCTGTTTATAATTGAAATGAATTTATCACCAGCAAATGTTCCAGCAAGACACACATCAATCTCATCACCATCTACCCAGTTCATATCACCATTCATTTTGGTATGAAGCATGGCTTCTTGAATCTTGTCTATAACGTCTTGTGTTAATTTCATACGAAGCTCGTGTTGCTGGATATTGTTGTCTTAGTTTTTGTACGACTGCTAGTTGTACTTCTAGTAAATTCATCTGCCCTCTCTTGATCTATTTCTAATAGTGATGTGATTACCTTCGATAGCAAACTCTAAGTAATCTGTATGATCCCAATCTAGTTCTTCATATAGATGATTGAGTTTATCCATATCATCCCACAAGTCGGTAGGAGTAGGCTCCCCCCAGAAAGGATTATCGTCAGGATTCATCTGTTCATTTTAATTTCGATGTTTTCTTTAATACTGTTCATATCAGACTTAGAAGCATTTAGACCTACAACACCAGTATCATCTACATGCATTACTGTAGCAGAGTCAGAATGATCTAGGATCTTTTGTTTGATCTCTAGTTGCTTCTTCTCTTTTTGGATACGTCTCAAGAAAGCATAGTATATGATCTGAGTGAAGTAAGCAAAAGGATTAGAAGATTTCTCAGGATCAAAGTTATCGATATACTGTAAGCAATTCTCAATACCATCACATATCATGTCTTCCCTAAAAGGGTAGTTCACAAAGTTTGGTTTGTAAGATAGGTGTGTAGCAATCTTAAGGAAGCACTCACCTATGTAATTAGGTACTCGTGGTTTGTCCTTCTCATGCTCACGTGAATAAATGACTCTCTCACGATAGATAGTCATTGCTTCTAGGAGTTCTTTGTTGTTTACATAGTACTCAGTCTTTGCTCTCTTGGCCATATCGTTCTAAATCCTGTAAGAAGTATAGCATACCTATTTACAAAAAGCAATGTTTAAGATTCGTAACAATGCTTGACGGCGATCCAAAATCCCAGTACAATTCACCTTGTGGTGGTTCAAAGGAATGCTAGCTAGTTTTAAAGATCTTCTCTAGTAACTTTCTAGCTTCAGGAACGGATCCTACATATCCAGGAATTATTTTGTTTGGATCACCTACAGCTTTACCTTCACTAATATGTTTATTGAGTTGTTTTGCTTTCTTATCTTCAGAGATACATTTCAAATAGAAAGCTCTAATCTTTGGATCACACTCAGTCATAGTTAGTATATGTTTTTTGGGAATAAAAAACGAGTCGTCAAAAGTTGAGTGCATCCATTCAGTAAGACCAAAACCTTGAACCTGAAGCTTCTTATGTTTATGTCTTACCATCTCTACTTTCATAGGTTCAAAAATCAGGACGACCTCATCTTCAGGACAATTAGATATCCTACAGATAATCTCTTCCCCAGAGACAAACTTAATGGTAGCAAAGAATTCGTCTTCCATTATTGTAGATTTATTCTAATGACTTCATATTTAAAGTTCTCCCCTTTATAGATGTTAACTCTTTCGTCTAGATGTTTAAGTGTGTAGTTCCTACCACCTATATCATCAGCAATATCATATAAGGTTGCTAGTTCTTTTCCTTCCCCCTTCCTAAGTACTCTACCAATGGATTGTAGATTTCTAATACGTGATTTACTGGGAGATGCGAAGATGATATTATGAAGCCGCTTAATATTAATCCCAGTACTAAAAGTACCGTATGACGCAATGATAACCGCATTGTCTTCAAGCTCCGTAATCTGTCTAACCTCCTCACGGTCCTGAACATCAGTACCGCCGTGAACAAAAAATAGTTTCCGATTAGAATCTATAGAATTATTTATCAATTCGTGCAACGGTTCACCATGCTTCTCGATATAATTAAACAAGACAAGCGTGTTACCATCTAGGTCTCTTACCAAATTCTTGATGAGGTTATTACGACCTTTGTGACTGACCAAGTAATCAATCTCATCTTGGTATGTCTCGAAACCCTGAGCTGGGTGTTTACAAAATAGGATTTTGATCCTAAACTTAGAAAGGTATCCAGACTTGATCAGGTCATCTGTCTTGGTTACTTGCTCACATGAACCAAAGAGTCCTTCCAGTACCCACTTGTGGGTCTGAGTACCATCCAAGGTTCCAGTGAAACCAAACCTATACTTGGCGTTATGGAGTTTGGTCATTATACTTGTTAATGACTTGGCTTTAAATAGATGAGCCTCATCTCCTATAACACAATCTATATCATCAAAGTACCTCTTAGGAAACTTATGAATCGATTGCCAAGTTGATATAATAACATCTTTATTCGTACTCTTATCTTTACCACTGTAAATCTTATGAACATGAGACTCAGCATCCCAACCATATTCAATAAAGTCGTTGACCATTTGTTCGACCAGACTAGTAGTAGGAACGATGATCAGCGTTTTCTTGCTGGAGGCGGTGTAGTATCTGACGAGGGAGTAGATCATAAGAGATTTACCCGACCCAGTAGGAGATAAGAAGAGCTTCCTATTATGTTTAAGAGCCTCGTACACTGCCTTGTATTGGTAGGGACGGGGTTTTATTTTGGATATTTTATCCATGAATGTTTTAACACCACGTGGTGATACAAAGTCATTAGTCTCTCTAACAGAACCGTATGTATCGTTACCTAGGTGTTGAATATTATATTGATGCTCTCCAGCCCACTCCTCTAATTGATCTAACAGACCATGATATAGTTCTCCTGTAGCAGGTGAATATAAATGGATCATACCATCCCAGTACTTATATCTGGGATTTCTTTTTAAGAACTTTGCTTCTGGTACTTCAAATGAGAAGTAATCAGCAAGCTCATGATGGACATGCTGATCCCCATGAACCTTTATGAACACTTCATTCTTTTTTTGTACCAAAATACTAGTCATCAATCAGTACCGTTAATGAACTTTTCCCATTCAATTGCTGACTTAATCTGGAAACCTCTATTAGATACTTGCTTCATTACACAGTCAAGAAAGTATAACATCTGCTCAATATACTTTACCTTAGCCTCGACATTGATAACATCACTGTCTGCCTCGATATAAGTTTTCATTTTATCTTGAGTAGATATCCTACCGCCAAAAGGTTTCTCAGCATATACTTTAGCATCTGCCTCGCCACCGTAGTATTCTTTTTTCTCCTTGACTATCCTACGAACCTCAAACTCTAAAGACGTTTTGATCTGTTGTAAGTCAATGTAATGGTTTAAATATTTATTGTGCTGAAAAGGGATCTCTAATGCTAACTTCCCTAAGTCAGTACTGTAAGCTTTATCTTTAAATTGGAAGTCTACTTCACTATCGACTTCCCATTCAGATCTAATTGTATCAAAGCGATTACGAAGAGTTTCAAAGTTCATTTAATGATGGGTCTGTTATAGTATAGAAATGATACTTAAAAGTAACATCTGCAGTCAAGTATTCCTGTTGGTCTAATGATGCATCAAAGTCCACTCCTGTAAGAGCGACTGGAAATAGTCCTGTAAAATTAACAATAAAGTTTGTGTTGAAATTTGAAGTGGTAACTAACAACTGACCTCTACTGTACTCTGGATTATCTGGAACTGCTTCACTAGATCCAGCATTACCGTTACCACGAATCCATTTATGGATTGAGTTGTAGTTGACTAAAGACTCATCTATAATGAATCTTACCTGAAAGTCTCCAAATGTAACTCCACCACCAGGTATGATAGGTAGATCACGGAACCTTGAAGGTACTTCTGTAACAGGCATTTGAATGTCTGGTATATTCGCTGCCTGACAAAAGAAATCCACCCCTTTAAAAAGTTCCAATTCTAATTGGAAACCAAGAGGTGAAAGATAGTTTCTGTTTGTTAGTTGCTCTTTATACCAATCAGAGGCCACGGTCAACTTCCCAAGCTATACTTTATTTAGTATACCACCAATACGGACCTTCTCCAGGTCCACCAGTATAGTCATCATCATCATCGTCATCCCATGTGATGTTTATATTGGGTGGTTTTTTCTTCTTCCAACTTTTAACCGCAATAACTGAGGCAATGGTAGCAGCAGATACTATGGGTGAAGCGAAGAGTAGTATCTTCTCTAACATTAGTAATGATATTCGTCAAGGATGTCTAATGCACTATTTAGAGCTTGTTGTGCTGACCACCTTTCTACAGGTGTCCATTTTGGCCAAGCCATCTCAGTGTCTATGTCGTGTTTAAGTTTCAATAACCTAGCCGTCATATCAACTTTGGATAGTCTTCCGTTCATTATGTAGAAGGCAGGGGTTCGTGTGCTTTCATAGTTGCATATGCATTGTTGTAATATGGTGTATGTGTATCACCAGCTTTTTCAAGTTGATATACTATAGAAGACCAAATAAGGTACTGCATGTAACTCTTTTGCATAATATATTATAACATGTATTCAATTATATAGGCAATAAAAAAGCACCCTTTCGGGTGCTTTGTATGAGTATCGTAACCTCGGTTTACATGAGGTTAGTAACTTGTACACGTCTGTAGTACATGTTAGCATTAGCGGTGAGGGTCTCTCCATCAGGAGTACCATTGTATGCACCGTTAGTTGTAACGAATGGGTTTGAAACCATACCATAACGTGTCTTGAATCCAATTTTTGGTTGGAAGTTGTTAGGATCAATACTGCGAACCATTTGTAGAGGTACATATGGGCAATAGAATAATCCAGCGTCATAAGGAGAAGTTCCCTTATAACCAACAACATAGTAGTGCTTATCAGATAGATTAGCAGCATAAGGGTCAACGTAGACCTTAATGCGTCCGTTGATTGTACCAACTAGAAGATTTCCAGTATCATCAACTTCACCGATGGAAGGACCACCAGCACCAGTTAAACCAGAACTATAGTCAAGTACACCAGCCATTGCTAGAGCACTAGCAACGTCAGCAGAACACATCAAGAAGTTACCCTTTCCTCTACGAGTCTCTTGTGCGATTGCGTTACAATCTCTCTCGATTTGGAATAGGAGTCCTTTGAATTTCTCAACTGACCATCTACCATTACTATCTACGTCTAGGTCGAATACACCAGCAGTTGCTACGTTATTAGCAGCACCTTTCTTAGCAACGCTATAGACTCTACGAACAACCTCACGGTTGATTTCAGCAAGCACTTCAGAAGATAGGATGTTAGCAAGTTCTTGCTCGGCATCTAATCCATGAATAGCTTTCAAGTCTTGAGCTAGTTCTAAGGTGTACTCTGCTTTGAGGGCTCTGGACTTAGCAGTCACAGAAGTCTTCTCAATGCTGAATGACATTTCACGGAATAAGTTTCCTGTGTCACCCATTGTTTCTAGGTCTTCCCTAGACATTCCATTAGCAACCTCGTAGGTTCCTGGAGAAGCGTCATTAAGAAGAGCTGGGTTGTTACCATCAGATAATGAGTTACCTGAAGCTGAAGTACCATCTCCTTCACGAACAGCATAGTCTCCCTTGTTGGTGTCTCCACCAGCAGAGAATCCTGTGTCTGCCTCGTTGAAGAGTGCTTCCTCTCCACCTTGGTTCTCGTAACGTGATCTCATTGCAAAGATCAATCCAGTAGGTCCAGACATAGGCTGAACACCACAGATATCATATGCAACTAGATTAGGCATTGAACGGCGAATCAAGCTGATGAGAACTGGGTCGAAACCAGCTAGTCCAGCTGTATTGGCGTTACCGAGTGCTGATCCAGCAGGGGATACAGTACTTGCACCGAGAGCGTTCACGGCGACTTCATTAAGCATTCCCTTCTCTTCACGAAGGAATCTTTCTTGGTTTTCTAACAGAACTGCGGTAACCGCTTTCTTATAATTGTCTTTGATGGTAGAACTACCTTCGTGACTAAGAACAGGATCCCACTTCTCTGTTAGGGCTTTTGCATTAAACATGCGATTATACCTCTATGAGAATATCGTTAATTGTTGTGTTTATTCCCAACGACTAAGAGCATCCACATAAGCGTTCATAGCTGGTGTAGTTGCAACTTCCTCGACAGGAGTTTCATCTGCTGCAGATGCTACTTTAGGAGCATCTCCTTTGAAGTAGCTTTCCTTGAGAGTATTGATCTTCTTGGAATATTCTTCCTCTGAAGTAAATTCAATTCCTTCTGCAAGTGCAGCTAGTTTGTCTTTCTGAGTATCCACCAATCCTTCTGACACAGTGTTCAGAATAACTTTCTTTGTGTTCTCATCTAGACGAGTTTGAAGTTTCACATTAGACTTGACCTGTTCGTCAAGGCGTTCTTCCATTTTACGAATTTGTTCAGCCATACCTTCTACCACATCGACTTTCTCATCGGGGATAGAAATGTAGTGCTCTTCAAAGAGATTCTTCAGACCTGCAATGAAGTCTTCTGTAATCTCATTCTTTATACCACGGTCTAGGGCGATTTGGTTCTCTTCAACCCATCTACCGATGGCGTAGTTAACTGTGCCATTAACTTCCTCTGCAAGTTCTGCCTTAGCAGACTCAACTTTCTCAGCAGATTCTTTAGCAAAGTGTTCTACAAGCTTTGTATGCTCTTCTGCAAGTTTTGACTTGATAGCAGCCTCGAAGATTGTCTTGGCTTTCTCAGCAAACTCTTCAGAGAGTTCTGTACCTTCAAGGAGAGCTTTAACATCGTCAGCCACGTCAACTTCCTCGAATGAAGGCTTAACTGGATATTGTACGTCAGGACCAGTAGTAGTACCATAAGCAGCAGCAGTACCTACGGAAGGTGTTGCTCCTTGATCACCAGCATCATTTATATTTGCGGTTTGTGCTGTACCATCTGATTGTGCTCCTTTGGCTCCAACGGGGGCAGCAGCCTTAGCACCTGGATTATCTTCACCTTCATCATTTCCATCAGGTCTTGGACCTCCGTTGTCGGTTATTGACTGACCTGCAGTAGCAGCATCTGTCCCAACACTAGGTTGAGGATCTTTGTGGGAATCCCTCTTGGGTTCACCTGTTACCGCACCAGGTGCTGGTGGGTTTGATGGAAGAACAGCCGCAGAAACACTAGGCATTGGATCTTGTCCAGCCTCAGAAAGAACTTTTTCATTCTCACTAACGAATTCCGCAAACTTTTCGTTTAACATATCTGACATTTGAGTTTCCCCTAAGATTCGTACAATAAGTCTAAGTTTATTTATAGATTTACAATCCTGAAAGGAAATGCTCAAACACTTTGAGTGTTCTTTCCTCAAGATTTTTGTGAGTAGACTTGCTCACATAACTCTGGTATTTAGCAACTTCGGTTTCCTTAAGAATACCGTTGCTCCAAACCCACTCTTTACCTTCCATGATACCATTAACAAAGGCATCAGGTGCGGAAGGATCAGCAACTATATCTGCTGCTGTTGCTAACATGAAATCATCCATTACATAATTAGCATCTTCTTGTTTGTCGATGCTACCCATTCCTCTAGATGATACACCTAACTGAACACCCTCTCCTAAAAGAGACTTAGCGATCTTACCCATTGGTGTGTCTAAGATCTGTGCCTTGCCGATGAAGTTTGATCCCTCAGCTCTAAGCGAGGTAATTCTGTGTGAAACACGGTCAAGATTAACAGTAGGACCGTCAGGATGGCCCAACTCCCCAAGAGCACGTTTTGTTTTAACGTATTCTTCATTGTATCTACCTACTTCAGTTTCAAGAACTTTGAAAGGGTATACTCTACCGTTTCTATTTTTAAGTTCTGCTTGTAAGAAAACACCTTCGATGTATAATTTTTTATCATCACCTTTACCTTCAGTAATGACTTTTACATCTTCAATCTGTTCCGTTATCAGTTTCATTGGATGGCTCCTCTACCTGTGGTTCATCAAAAAAAGTCTTGGCAACTACCTGCTTGTAACTCTTGATTGCCTCTGCAGCACGACCATAAAGAATATCTGAAATTGCATCTAATGCATCAGCTCTTTTGCCGTCTTTAAGAGTATCAACTACTGAAAGAACTTCAGCGTTAGGGTTCGATTGTTCCATGACTATCTTTTATTTAGTATTACTAGTGGTTTTGGTTGGAGCAGGTTTAAGCTTAGCTTGTTGCTTAGCCAATTCCATGTCTCTCTTTTGATCATCTTCAGCATTTTGTGCCTCGATCTCAGGAGCGAAAGCATCGTTCTGACGATCCATTGTATCGAATGTATTCATATCGATTGGATCCATAACGAGACCTAGTTCAATCTCCTTCTTCATCTGCTTATCTTGTTCCTTAATATCTGTTTCTTTGTGACCAAGAATATTACGGCGAATATAATCAACAGAATAATATTTACCCACGTAAGGATCCATCTGTGTTACTAGAGCAATCCTTTGGGTTTCCATCTCAAGCTCTTTTAATTCATTGAAATGATTGTCGTGTATGTAATCATACTGGATATGCTCTTGCATATCATCCCAATCTTCAGGAGCAATAACTCCTTTAAGAATTAGTTGAGTCTTAAGAATGTCTTGGAAAAGGAAACTAAATCTTTTGCGTAGTCTTCCAATGAACTTAGTAAACTTGAGTTCGTCTCTAAGAACTTCCGTAGTCTTACCGAGATTAAAACCTTTGTTATCGTCAGTAAGGCGAGATGGTGGAAGGTTAAGTGAGTTATATAACTTCTTCTTAAAATATTCAACGTCTTTAAGTTCACCAAGGTTTTGTCCTCCAGGTAAAGTAGTAATTTCAGTTCCTCTACCACCCTCTCTACGAGGTAACCAGAAATCCTCAAGCATACTCATATGCTTTTTATCATCTCTAATCTCACCTGTCTGTGCATCATAGACAAGCTTATTCCTGTAGCGAGACATTACATCACGTAGATATTGTTCCGCTTTTACCTTTGGAAGGTTACCTACATCGATGTAAAATATTCTTCTTTCTGGTGCACGAGATAAACGATAGATGACCAGAGCATCCTCAATCATTCTAAGTTGATTGAGAGACTTAATTCCTTTATGCAAGAAACTAAGATGCATCCTTCTGTTCATGTCCATCAATCCAGAATGGCTAAATGTAACAGAATCGTATGCTAATCTAATTCCTTGGTTACCAGTAAAATCTCCAGTACCAACCATTGAAGACTGTCTACCAAAACCTTGTGGGTTGTAGATATAATAATCTACGTAGTCTCCCCACTCATGTTCAAGGGCAGTACCACGTACAGTTGTTGGATCTTCTACCTTCTTAATTTTTTGTCTGACCCTTCTTATTTTCATTGGGTCAATGTAGCGAAGCTCAGTAATTCCTTCTGTTGGTTTCGCTAAATCTATTACTTTATGGTAATATGCCCTACCATCTACATACCAATTACGTATAATTTCATGGGCTTTCATATCAAAACCGAGAAGACGCTTGATATAATCAAACTCTTCTCGGATCCTTTTCTTTACGGAAGCTCCCACTTCCAAATTTGTTAAATCAATTTGTACACAGGTATCGTTAAGGTCATTAACCACAAACTCGTTAACAATATCATCAACAGCTGAATCACATTCTGGGTGAAGGGACATATCCCTATACCTTTTTATGAGATCAAACTCGTTTCTTGCCTGTGCATCAGTTTCAACATATGTGCCAAAGTAACCACCTGCTGCTACGGCAACACCGTCTTCAGCATTTGGAGGAACGGGAGATTGACCCTTCCGTTCCCCTTTCTTGTTAATTTGGAATCCAAATAGTTGACTCATTATATTATTCGTCTAACCAACTATACTATTTATACTAGTTAAGCCGAGACGGTTTCTTTGATATTTGGAGGAGATGACTCCGCAGATGCCTTAGCTTCTGCTGTCCAGTATGATAATTGGAACTCAACTGAGAATTCAGAAACCTGATCGTTGCTATCATAAGCTAGATCGATTTGTGAAACACTAGTTGGGAATGCATGCCAGAGTGTATACTCTCTGATACCACCACCAGAAATAGTACCAGTAGTTGCATTCTTTTCAAGTTGTATAACTGAAAGGTTAGCCATGTAACCCTCAGAATTACTTGTTGGTCTGAATAATGGAGATGCATTATTTTCATGAGAGTTGATTTTAGCCAACCACTCTTCAAAATAAGCACGAATCTTCATGTCTTCATCATTGATGAATGTTGCAGACCATGTATCGAAGGTGCGATCACCTGCGATTTTTACTGTACGTCCTCTAAATGGGACTTCTATTACACCTAAGTTAGATGCAGGGAGTGCTGCAGACTTACAAAGAATGTTTACTAGATCCTTATCTGTAGCTCCTTTTCCTTGATCAAGCTCACTAGGCCAGTTAACACTGACCTGATACATATTGGGTTTAACACCCTGCTTGATCTTATTAAGAAACTGCGATACGTTTGAATTAATAGCCATTTTAAATTACCTTCCTACGAGTTTGTGGTTATGGATTAAGAACGACCTACGACTTCGCTGAAGGAAACTCCAGATCTCGTAGCGACAAATGATAATGTAATGTAGTTGATAGAGCGTGTAGGCTTGATGTAAACCTCGGCGACAAATTCATTACGGTCAATAACACTAGGTGTATTATTTGACTCATCACATACTACTTGGAAGTCTGTAACACCCCTTCCAGCTTGTACCTCAGAAAGGTAAGAAGAAAGTGCATTATTGAAACCAGCTCTTGTAGTCTCATCATTTTGTTCAAAGATAACTGCCTTAGCAAGTGCTTCTGCTCTCTCTTCAATATTGATGAAGAGTCTACGAACATTAATTCTGTCGAATGCAGAAGGTGAAGATAGTGCAGTCTTATCACCAAATAGTGTGATGCCTTGACCAGGGAAAGAAACAATAGGATTGATTCTATTCTGATAAAGTTCATCTCTATCTGCTGAAGTTGGGTTGTATGCTAGTTTAATAGCATTACGAACTCCACCTCGTGTAAGTCCTGCAGGTGAGAACCAGTCATCAAGTGTTGTAGAAGTTGCAACACATAGACCAGCAACATCTCCGTTGCAAGGAACATAACGATACTTATCATTGAAACGATCATAGAAATACTTATAACCGCTATCAAATACTGCGTATGAAGAAGAACTTAATGTTGAGAAGAAGTTAACTGTGTTATCCTTCTGATCTTTTCTTGAAAGAGCAACAGTTCCAGAAACCTGAGCACCTTTGTGTGCAGAAACAAATGCAACAGCATCTTTTCTTAGGTTAGCAGTAGTGATACATGCAGCAGCTTTCAACTTAGAATCTGCTTCAGTTCCCATTGAACCACCCATAAGGATGAAGTCAACATCAACTGTCTCTGTATCATTAAACTCTTGAAGACCTGTACTAAACTCTGCAGTTGTGTATGCATAGTCATCAGTACCACCTGCAAGTGCTGTATTAACAACACCAAAAAGTTGTAACTTCTGACCAGAAGCTCCAGCAGTAGCAGCAGTACCAGCAGCAAGTCCAGCACCAGAAGTGCTAGGGTTGTGTGAAGCAGCTACGTGATCACCAAAGTAAACGTAGTTAGAAACTTCCTTAACATATGTTGGATAGTAAGAAGAAGCTCCTTCTGATGTTTTACCATCACTGAACTTGGAAAGATATTGTAGTCTTTCTACAACACTCTTAGTTGATCTTTCTACAACACCAACATGAACTTCGTCATAAGATAGTCCTAAGTTTGCAGCAAATGCGGAAGTACCAGGACGAGGACCGATAGCAGATAGTTTAATCTTACCATCATCAGAACTAGACTTAGTACCGTCTGTGTTTGTGTTAGTCCACCAGTCTTCTACTGTAACAGCGATTGTTGTATCCTGAACTGCAGAAACATCTACTGTACCTGAAGATGCACCAGACTGAGTAACTGATAGTGTATCACCAACAGCATATCCAATACCAGGATCACCACCAGTAACAGAAACAGAAGTGATTGCTCCTCTTACAGATGTAACAGTTATTTGTGCGTTGTTACCACCACCAGTAATTGTAACTACATCGTTAACTTGATATTGACCGTCACCAGCGTTAGCAACAGATACGCTATCAACAACACCACCAGTAGAAGTGAAGTCAAGTGTAAGACCTGTTCCATTACCACCTGTAGTAGCAACTGCAGTACCTGTAGCACCGTATGTTGAACCACCACTTGTAACTGTTAAACCTTCTGGGTTACCAGTTGTTACCACAATGTCTACCTTAGCACCAGTACCACCACCACCTGTTGTAGCAAGAGATGTTGCTGTTGTATATGATGCACCAGCATTGTTAACTGTCACACCACTTACTCGACCTGTGTCGGGAGTGTCGAGAGTATCAGCAGAAGTAACACGAACTGTAGGATCATCTAGTATAACAGCACCAGTTAATGATCCAGCATCCCAAGAAAGAACCTCAGCTGCTTTACCAGAACTGAATGCTAAGTTTGTTCCAGCTGCAATTCCTGCAGGTGCAGAAGCGAAAGTAACATACTGATCAGCACCACGGTCTGCTACAACGACATCATAGTCGTTACCCCAAATACCTGGAGTTTGAGCTGCCCATTTCCATGCTGGAGTTGTGCCTTCTACACGTGATTCGTAGTCTACCTTATTCCTAATAATTGCTGCAGCACCAGCGTTAACTGCTCCTGTCTCGGCTCTTACCACTGAAAGGCGACCACCGTAGTTTAAAAATTCTGAAGCTACAAAGAAATCATCAGCATTAGAATCACCTGGTGATCCGAATGTATCTACTAATTCCCTTTGTGAAGCTATCGTGGTGATTTGTCCGACTGGACCCTTTTGGAATGTTGAAACTACTGCAGCAGTATTTGAAGCAGCGTTAACAACAGTACCAGTTGTAAGGTCTCTTTCCTTGACAATAACACCAGGCGAGATTTGACTTGCCATGTTTAGTTACTCCCGATAAATGATCGCTAAAATTGTCTATACTTATTTAGAAAATAGTAACTCTCAGACGGGGAAACAATGCATGAACTACCAGTCTGGATAGTCTGCTAGGTATGGAGGTAAAGGTCTAGGTCTATTTTTCTTCTTACCTTTTCTGGTTTTCACTACTCTTTCAACTGTACATACCTTACATTCATATGAATATGAGGAAGCCAACCTACTTCTATTCTTTCTAATCAAATAAAAATCATCCAATAGATCTTTTGTTCTTCCACAAGATCTACATTTCCTTTGCTTAAACAGCAAGTGTTCTAAGTCAAATTGCTGTTCTAAATCCATTACCTATCAGGAAGCATATAAGTTACGTCTTCTTGGGTAGTACCATATTCCCAAATAGATCCATCTTCTACAAATGAATCATCACCTAGTCCATCATCAATAAATCCAAATGGAGCCATGTCCTGTTCTATCTGATTACGTTGTTCCTCATATATTCTTCTACGAACATCTTGATCAGTCATCTCCTTGAAATACTCTTGCATACACAACCATGCAAAGAGAACCATACACATTACTAAGTCATCGTGGTATCCTTCATCTGCTTCCCATGCTTGCTTTCTTTGAATGAAAGTTGTAAGCTCTTGTAGTATATGGAAGTCTTTGAATGTTAATTTATCTTCTTCTAGTATTGCTTTAAGGTTAGCACAACCTTGCTTCTTCACAGTGATACTCATCTTAACACCTAACTGTGTCTTGTTACCTGAGAACCCTTGACCTACTATCTGACCAGCTCTACCTCTCATAGCACACATGAGTAC